>ENA-UOJG01000643-UOJG01000643.1-human-gut-metagenome-genome-assembly--contig:-C47-NODE-643-length-45891-cov-6.087028_pt1 | contig 45891 bp, 60 predicted proteins | sample MGYA00242340_ERZ723887 | MGnify/ENA metagenome assembly ERZ723887 | reverse complement strand
AGAAGTTATTAAACTGTTGAAAACTGATGGTTGGTATTTAGTAAATACTGTTGGAAGTCATCATCAATTTAAACACCCAACAAAACCCGGCAGAGTTACGATAAAACATCCGTGTAAGGATATTCCACCAAAAACTCTGCAAAGTATTGAAAAACAGTCGGGTCTAAAATTTGATTAGTTCTATCTGTTTTGTGCATATTATATAATGAAAGGGGCGATGAAATATGAAAAAAATCGAAAGATATTTTTATCCGGCAATATTTACTTATGAAGACGGTCAGGAAATCGCTGTCACTTTTCCTGATTTAGACGTTGCTACAAGCGGTGTTGACGAGGCAGACGCATTAACTTCTGCAAGGGAATTACTCGGAATAGTAATGTTCGGTCTTGAAGAAGATAAAGAGCCTATTCCTAAACCAACTCCGTTAAATCAATTGTCATTAGATAGTAACGAATCAGCAGTATTAATTGACGTTTATATGCCTTCTATTCGAAATGCAAATGTAAACAAATCAGTTAATAGAACAGTTACATTACCTGCTTGGCTTAATTCAACAGCAGTCGAGCATAATATAAACTTCTCTCAACTTTTACAAGACGCTCTTAAGAACGAACTCCATATTGCTAAATAAGTAAATAACGGCAAGATAAGTTAATCTTATCTTGTCTTTATTTATACTTATAGTTGACATTTTTGCAAAAATGCGTATAATGATATTGATATCAAAAAACATTATGTTTTTGTACGGGGAGCGTCATTGACGTTCTCCTAGTTTTTTTATTTTCATATCGCTAAATAACTAAATAAAAAAGGCAAGATAGGTTGTAATACTTATCTTGCCTTTACTATTATTAATCATATTTTATCACGCTCCTAAAAAAGGGTGTAAAAATACCCTGCTTGAATTTTTATTGATTTTTCAAGCAGAGTGTGATACACTGTATGTGTAGTTGGTCAGTGCAATTCACACTCTGTTCTGACTCTGCATTTTCTTAGGCCTATCCTGTTGCAGCAGGGTAGGTCTTTTTTTATTGTTTTATTACCACTCTCTAAGTGGAGCACCAACATTATCTCTGAATGAGCCGAAAAGAATTTTGAATATATCGACTATCCAGCCTATGCAAAAAAGACCACCAGTAAACAAATAAAGAATACCTTTTCCGACTTTACCCACATAAAATTGATGAACTCCCAAGAAACCTAAGAAAAGACAAAGCAAAAATGCTGTCAATCTTTTCTTATCACTTGTGTTTGCAACATAATTTGCCATTTTAAAACTCCTCTGTGTATTGAATATATTTAACCAACTTACATCAGTAAGCTGATTACTAAAATATTATTAAACTATCTATTTGATGTATGTTTTGCATGTAACGAATCTTCTGAACTTGGTTTTTTTATTGGAGTGGATAAACCGTCAATATGTTCATTTAAGTTGTCTTTAATGTCGTGTCTCATTGGGTCTAAAATGAAGTCTATACCTTCTCGTCTTGCGTATTTTGCAGCAGGCACAAAGTCACTGTCGCCGGCAATCAAAATGATTTGGTCAACTAAGCCTTTATGAGCTAATGAAGCAATATCAAGACCTATTCTCATATCTACGCCTTTTTGTTGAATGTCAAGTTGAAAATCATCAACTGTTAAATCATCAACAGCTATTTCTTTTCGGCAAAGCTTTTTTAAGGTGCCTTCTTTTAAAATATATCCGGCTGATGATTCCAAGAGTTCGCCCATTCGCAAAGCAACTTTGCGTTTAGAAACCAATTCTTTATAAAAACTGTTAGTCCAGCTAAATTGTTCGCTTTTAGCTAAATTAATGTTTTCATGAGTTATAGGGTGGTAAATAACTTTTTCTGAAGGTGGACAATCATAGTAAAAGATTCTATATAACTCACGGACTTTTTGATATGTACCGGTGGTATAATCTCTTTTACATAAGTGTCTGTTACAGTATTCTATTAGCTCACAAGCTCTGTCTTCAGGTGTTTTGACACCAAATAAAAGTCGAGCTTGTTTTCTGTAAAAACCAACGTCAATAAGTATCGCTGGTTTTCCCATTTGATTTTCCTTTCGTTAAATAAAAAAAGCCTTAGACCTCAAGACATCCCTCATGTTGGGAGCTCTACTATCTAAGACTGTGTTAATCATGTAACATTTGTTACACGCTAATAATATGCCCTAAATAGCGATTTGTCAACCAAAATTACAAAAATGTTATAATTTTGTAACAATTTTAGAAAAATTATCAACATAACGTCTATTAAAATGCGATTTGATAATTCTTAAATAATTAAACTTGTAAATCCGACGGCTTTACCTAATATTCTGATATCGTTCATTTCCTCTTTTGTATATACGAAAGGGGGATATTTTGTATTTTCAGGTTGAAGTACAACCTTATCGTCATATATGTATACTCTTTTGAGTGTAGCTTCGTTTTCAATCAGAACGGCAGCTATTTCGCCGTTATCAACTTGGCTTTGTTGTTTGATATAGACTATATCGCCGTCATTGATTCGAGCATTTATCATACTGTCACCTTTACATATCAATGTAAAATCACATTTTATATTATCGGGTATATCGTCGTATGCCTCAATGTTCTCTTCGGCAAGTATCGGCTCACCACAAGCGATAACACCTAAGCGTGGACGCTTATATGTTTTTGGCAAAGGCATTACACCGGGAATATCATATATTTCATTATTAGAAGTAGATTCATTGTTTTTTATATTTCTTCCTGATAAATCATCAATTCTGACATTAAAATAATCAGCAAGCAGTTCTAACGTTTCAAAACTTGGCTTGCGTTGACCTGATTCCCACATTCCGATAAGGGAGCGTGATACAAGAAGTTCATCAGCAAGTTTTTCTTGAGAAAGACGTTTATATTTTCTCAACATTTTTAAATTATCTGAAAAACTATCAGTATATTGTAACAATATGTCACTTCCTTTCAAAATTATAATATCACTAAAAGTGCCAAAAGTCAATATGTATTTTGTCACTAAAAGTGTTGACAAATGAAAAATGATGTGCTATATTGAATATGTCACCGAGAGTGAGAACACAACGAAAGAGGGTGATTTAATGTTTGATATGATTAAAGCCGGTGAAAAAATCAAAGAACTTCGTAAAAAGAAGGGATATACACCTGAAAAAGTCGCCAAAGATATTGGGGTAAGTGTTTCCTCATATAATAAATATGAGCAGGGCAGAAGAAAACCGAGAGACGAGATAAAGGAAAAAATAGCCAATTATTATAACGAAAGTATTGGTTCTATTTTTTTTAATTACTAATGTCACTAAGAGTGAGAAAAAAGTGAGCAACACAAGAAAGCCGAAGGAGCAATGCAATAATCGGCTTCAGTCCGAAGCTTTAACAAAAAGATATCACTAACGCTTAACCAAGGCAGCAGGGTGCAGGCTGAAATATCCCCTTCCTGTTCAACTGAAATCACCCCGGCAGCGATCAACTCCATAGGTTTATTTTTCTCCAAAAATATATGAATAAATCAAACATAACCCCCTTTTTTTAAGTTATAGATAGTTAGCTCTGCTGTTTTGGTTAAGTGTTAGTGATAAGGACAAAAAGTATCATCATAGTTTTTTATTGAGGTGATGAAATGGCAAAAAGAAAAGAACTGACGGCGACAGTCAGCGTAATAATGGAAGACGGCACGGTTAAGCCGTTTGAAGAGCTGACCGCCGAGGAAGAAAAGCGCCTGAGGGAAAATATCAGAAAAAGGCTTGAAAAATCAATGAGCCTATATTATTCAAATCACCCTGAGGAGTTTGCAAAGCTTAAGTAAAAAGGAAAGGAAGTGAAAAAAATGTATAAATTGCCGCTGATTGTGCTTGTTGCTTTTGCGTTCTATTGCGCAGTGTGTTTAATCGCTATTAGAATCAGGGAAAAGAAAAAGCCACTCCGCAAGCGGAATGACTTTGAAAGAAAGTGCCGTTACATTTTCTCAGAAAACGCAGAATGGGACAACATTCTGCACGGCATTAAATGAGTTGTGATAACCCATACAACACTATTATGTTATCACAACTCTTATTAAAAATCAATAGGAGTTGAAAAAATATGGAAGTTTTTACAAATGATATTTGCCCAAGCTGCAGGAATGAAAGTCTTGAAAAATGCAAAGCGGATTTTACGCAGATTACGCTTGACGATTTAACGAGGGCAGTTGTTGACTGCGAGCTATACAAGGCTAAGCCGAAGCATAAGCTTAAGATTACATACGAATGCGAGGGCAAGATAGCCGTCGTTGAAAAGGTGGTATATGATTTGCCTGATGTCGAATGGCAGCAGGCAGACAAGAGCACCGGGGATATGAGCACTGACGATATCAAGGATATTGTTGAATATCTTAATAATAAAATCGGTGCGCACTATAAGCCGAACGGTAAAAAGATTAAAGAGCTAATCAAGGCAAGAATGAATGAGGGCTACACGGTTGAGGATTTCAAGACGGTAATTGACAAGAAATTCAAAAGCTGGGGCAACGACCCGAAAATGAGTTTATACTTGCGGCCGTCAACGCTTTTTGGTACACGCTTCGGTGAGTACCTGAACGAGTATCAGGCAGAAAGCCCGGAGCAGAGCGGCAACAACATATTCCTTTCGCTTGCAAATGATAGGGCGGCGTTAAAATGACACGTGACGAAACGACTAAGGTTTTGGCATTGCTAAAGGCAGCATATCCAAACTCTTACAAAGGAATGACTAAGGAAGAAGCAATGGGGACGATTTCAATTTGGACTATGCAATTTGAAAGTGTGCCGGTTGATATTATGTTAATGGCAATTAACAGACTTATAAGCAACAAACCTTTTCCACCGGCGATAAGTGAAGTCAAGTTGGAATTACATAGCCTGCATTGGGACGCTTTCGGCGAATTTCATCAGGACTGTAATTGCTTGACACCTGAGCAGGAAGCAAGGTATCGCCGCATTTATAACGAAACAGAAAAATATAAATATTCACGAAAGCTTGAGCCGAGTATCAGCGAAATTGTTTTAGGCTCAGAGCAAAAATATATAAAGGGAGAAACATTATGAAATCAGAGGAAAGAATTGAAAAAGTAAGCCAGCTTCTTATGGAAGGAATGACGGACGAAAAGAAAAGTAAGGAAAATTACTTAAAAATTGCTCAGCTTGAAGTTGATAATATTGTATCAGCAATAACACCGAGTTCGGCTGTCGAAACAAGTTTTATTCTTTTTGCACTTGAACAAGTTACGGAAATGATAAAAGGCACAATGAAGAGATATCCGAAGCAGAATATTAATTATTGTCTTTTAAAGAGCTTAATAGGCTCAAAAGGAATGTGTATTGAAGTACCTAAGAGGAGCAAAGATGATAAATAGTGTTGTTTTAATGGGGCGCCTGACCTACGAGCCTGAGTTAATGGCTACAAATGAGGGCACGTCTTTTATAAACTTTCAAATGGCGGTTGACCGCTATTCTAAGGACAGCCGTGCTTGTGACTTTATAGATTGTACTGCTTGGCGGCAGACTGCCGAGTTTGTGAAAAGGTATTTTCACAAAGGCTCAATGATTGCAATTGAGGGCAGACTGCAAACAGATAATTATGTTGCAAACACAGGCGAAAACAGAAAAAGCGTAAAAGTGATTGCTAATCAGGTCAGCTTTTGCGGCGAAAAAGGACAAACCCCGGCGCAAGTAAACGAAAATACAGAATTTGAGGAAATAGAATAATGAAAACAGTCAAAAACTGTTGCTACATGAAAGTGACAAACGATAAATTCAGATTGCCGGTTGCCGTTGCCGATTCCGCAGTTGAGCTTGCCCGATTAGTCGGCACAACAAAGAATACGGTTTTATCTTCAATATCGCACGGTACCGGCACGTACGAAAAGGTTGAGTTAGAGGGAAGAGAATGAAAGGACAATTAAACTTTCTTGACGAATTGATTATTGATAATTTCGCAGGCGGCGGTGGTGCTTCCTGCGGAATTGAACTCGCAACAGGGCGACCTGTTGACATAGCGATTAACCACGACCCGGACGCCATTGCAATGCACAAAGCAAATCATCCATACACTCGCCATTATCAAGAGAGCGTATGGGATATTAACCCAAAGGAAATCTGTCAAGGTCATAAAGTCGGAATTGCTTGGTTTTCGCCTGACTGCAAGCATTTCAGCAAGGCTAAGGGTGGTAAACCTGTAGATAAGAACATAAGAGGACTTGCGTGGATAGTCCTTAAATGGGCTGGAACGGTAAGACCGAGGGTTATTATCCTTGAAAATGTAGAGGAGTTTCAGACTTGGGGTCCTGTACGCAAAGGTAAGCCTGTTAAGTCAAAGCAGGGACAAACCTTTGAGCGTTGGAAAAGTCAGCTTTCGGCGCTTGGATATGAAATTGAGCATAGAGAGTTGAGGGCTTGCGACTATGGCGCACCGACTATAAGAAAGCGTTTCTTCCTTGTCGCAAGGTGTGACGGCGAGCAGATTGTTTTTCCGAAACCTACACACGGCGACCCGAATAGCAAAGCGGTTAAGAGCGGCAAACTTAAGCCTTGGAAAACAGCTGCTGACTGTATAGATTTTTCTTTGCCTGCACAAAGCATATTTGAGCGCAAAAAGCCGCTTGTGACAAATACTTTAAGGCGAATTGCCCGAGGACTTGACAAATTTGTGATTAAGGAAGAAAAGCCGTTTATCATTCCTATAGGATATGGCGAACGAAAAGGTCAAAAGCCACGCTTGCAGGATATAGACAAGCCGCTTACAACGATAGTAAGCAGCTGCAAGCAATATCTTGTATCGCCTGCACTTATTCAATATCACAGTGAAACGGCTAAATCGGAAGTAAGAGGTCAACGACTTAATCAGCCTCTTTTTACCGTTGATAGCACTCCAAGATATGCTCTGTTTACACCGTATCTCTCTAAATACTTTGGCGGTGTTGTCGGCAGCAAAATTGATAAACCGCTGCCAACCGTGACGGCAGTAGACCATAATTCGCTGACAATGCCGTATTTAACTCAGTATTACGGCGGTGCAGACCACGCTAACAGTGTTTTAAATCCTTTGCAAACAGTAACTGTTAAGCCTCGGCATTTCTTATGCGAAAGCTATTTGACGATACTCCGCAAAAATATGGATTGCAAGGCAATTAATGAGCCGCTTCCCACTATAACAGCACACGCAAATCACTTTGCAAAAACGGATGTTTATTTGAAAGAGTACGACAGCGAAAACCTCGGACATTGGAGCGAGATAAGAGAGTTACTTAATACCTACACGGATTGGAATATATCAGCTAATCAGGTGCTTATTTTCTGCATTAACGGAGTTGAGTATTTTATATCAGACATAGGGTTGCGAATGCTACAACCGAAAGAATTATACAAGGCACAGGGTTTCCCGGACGATTATATTATTGATAAGGACTGCAACGGCAAGGAATATAACAAAACCAAGCAAGTAGCAAGGTGCGGTAACGCAGTTCCGCCGCCGTTTTCAAAAGCGCTTGTTATGGCAAATTGTAAATGGCTTTGTGATAAGCCTTGTAACAATATGCAAGAATTTAACGCAGTAGCAGCAGGGTGATGTGATTTGATGAGCGAATTACAAACAAAAATAAACACGGCAATAGAACGCTTAAAAGCGTTTGAGCCTGTGGACGAACCGTATTATTTGTGCTTCAGCGGTGGTAAAGACAGCGACTGCATTCGTATTCTTGCTGACCTTGCAGGAGTAAAACACGATATAGTACATAACCTTACAACCGTTGACGCACCTGAAACAGTCCGATATATCAAGTCAATCCCGAATGTTCAAGTTGTCACTCCTCAATACTCAATGTGGCAGTTGATTGAGAAAAAGAATATACCGCCTACAAGGCTTATTCGTTATTGTTGTGACGAGTTAAAAGAAAAAGGCGGCAAAGGACGAATTAAGGTTACAGGCGTTCGTTGGGCGGAGAGCAATAATCGTAACAACAATCAAAGTCTTGTTACGATTATCGGCAAACCTAAAACGACAATCGCACTTGCTGAAGAATTACAAGCCGATTATGAACAGACCCTGAAAGGCGGAATAATTCTTAACACTGATAATGACGAAAGTCGCCGAATGGTTGAGCAGTGTTACAGGACGACTTCAACGCTTGTAAACCCTATCATTGATTGGACCGATGAGGATGTGTGGGAGTTCCTTAACCACTATGGCTGTAAATCAAATCCTTTGTATCAATGTGGCAATAAGCGTATTGGATGTATCGGTTGCCCTATGCAGGGCGGTAAGGGTATGAAAGCTGATTTTATACGCTACCCAAAGTATCGAGATAACTATTTGCGAGCGTTCAGACGAATGCTTAAAGCAAGAGAGGCAGCAGGGCTTGATAATTCGGTAGGTTGGAATACTCCCGAAGATGTAATGATGTGGTGGGTCGGCGATAATCCATTGCAAATGAGCTTTGAAACACCTGAGTATTTGAAATGAGGTGAAAGAATGAAATGTTTTTTTTGGTTCGCTTTAGGCACATTAAACGCTGTCGGAATAGTATTAAATTTGTTTGGAATAGGATACGGAGATATCAAGATTATTCTTTTTCAAATACTTTCGGTTATACTTTGTTTGAATTACGGTTTTAGTGAGGTGATGAAAAAATGAAAACTCATAAAATCAAACTTCTTTTGAATTTCTGTGATGATGTTTTATCAGGAGATAAGAGATTTGAAATTCGAAAAAATGACCGAGGTTATCAAAAAGGCGACAGGGTTGTTTTTCAGCCTTATGAGCCAAGCGACCCGTTTGTAAAGCACCCTATAACCGACAAAGTATATGAAATAACTTATGTTCTTAACGGTTGGGGGCTTAAAAACGGATATGTGGTTTTTGGAATCAGGGAAGTAAAAAATGACTTGTAAAGATTGTATTCACTATGATGTATGCCATAGAAGAATAAACAGCATTGATTTTCTACCTGTTATAAAAGGCAAAGTAAGTATATCATCTATTATGTATAAGAAGTGTGATGATGTTGAAAAACATTGTTTACATTTCAAAGACAAATCACGCATTATTGAGCTGCCCGCTTATATTGAGCAGTTGAAGAATTTACCTGAAAAGCAAAAGCGAATATTTCTATATGGCTCATGGGACGTGGATGTGTAATAAATCTTGCAACAATATGAAAGAATTTAGCGCAGTAGCAGCAGGGTGAGGTGATTTGATGAAAATTATAAAACCGATAATTGATGTATGTTGTGGCTCAAAAATGTTTTGGTTTGATAAAAATAATCCTTTAGTCACATTTTGCGATAATCGTGTTGTTAATGAAAATCTTTGCGACGGTCGTAACCTCACAATTAGCCCTGATTTTATATCCGATTTTAGAAATATGTCGGAATTTGAAAATAATTCTTTTAAACTTGTTGTCTTTGACCCACCGCATTTAATTAAAGTGGGTGAAAAGTCTTGGCTTGCAAGGAAATATGGAAAGCTGAATCCTGAAACATACAAAAATGACCTTAAGCAAGGGTTTAGTGAATGTTTCAGAATACTTCAGCCGGACGGTGTATTGATATTTAAGTGGAGTGAAACAGACGTTAAAACAAACGAGATAATCAACCTTTCACCATATAAGCCGTTATTCGGTCATATAAGCGGCAAAAGAAGCAATACACAATGGATTGTTTTCATAAAAAATGATGTGATGAAAAATGACTAAATACGAACTAAAGGCGGTCGTATGCGATTACTGCATTTATGAAAACGGCGAGCTAAAGCTTGTTGTTAATTCAAGAGGTAATGCATTGCTCATAAAAGCTATTCTTGAACAGGATTTACAAAATAAAGTGATTACTGCTGATTTTGTGAAAACTCAATACGATAAATACATTCGTATACCAAATAATTTTTATTGTAATGGTTGTCGTTTCCTCAGTACTGCAGCACGCAGAGACGGCAAAAGTGGCGCTGAGTTTTATTGCCGACAGTCAGGATTATATAAAGTGCCAAACAAAAAAGGCAATTTGGTTAAAGATAATCAATGCTTAATTGCCTTAAATAAAATATTAGAACAGGAGTAAACAATGAAAATATTTATAAGTCAGCCTATGAAAGGCTATTCAAATTTTGAAATTAAAATCATAAGAGGAAAGATTAAAGAAGCACTTAAAGAAAAGTACGGAAACGATATTGAAATTATCGACAGTTTTATAAAAGGTGCTCCGGCAAACGCTAAACCGTTATGGTATTTAGGCGAATCTATTAAAAAACTAAGCGAAGCAGATATTGCGGTATTTGCATATAACACACCTGAATTCGGCGACAAAATTGCTTTGGCAAGAAGTTGCGGCATTGAGGAAAAGTTTGCAAGAGAATATGACACCTTATGTCTTTATGTCGCATTTTATAAAAACAGTTTTCAATCGACTGTAGATATTGAACTTAGCAGACTATCAACCCAAAGACCTGATTTTGTGGAGTGATTAAATGGACTACATAGAAGCGTTGGAAAAGCTAAGAGAAAAAACAGACAAGCAAGACGTGATGATTCACACCTTTAGAAATCCTTACGGTTTTCGACTAAATATAAATCATCCTATGATTACGAAAAAGTGGGAAGCTTTTAAAAAGAAAAACAATATCGGCAAATATGACATGACGGATGAGCTGAGGGAAAAGTTTGAAAATCAGTTTATGGAAAGCAAATATTATCAAAAGCTTGTGGCAGCGGAAAAGCAGAAATACGGCACAGCTTATGATTATATTTATGAGCCGCTTGTGGGATAGGCGGTGAGAAAATGAGCAAAGATTTCAAAGCTTGCACCAAATGGTTTTTGATTTTAGCAGGAGCAATAATTATTTTTATGGAAATTTATGTAACAAAAGCGATATAGGAGACAAGATAATGTGTTTAGGATTGGCAAACGGATATATTGAAGAAAAAGGCAACGAGATTAGGGACGGCGACGAATTTAAGCTCGTAACAAAAAGCGGCGCTTATTTATATCAAGCAAAGCCGACACCGAACGGAATTGTTCTTGTTCCTCTTTCAGAAGCTACACCCATAGGTGCGGTGCACGAAAGCGAAATGAGAAAATACGATTTCAAAAGACTCTAATCACCATATCTATATACATATTATATATAGCAAAAAAATTAAGCCGGTGCAAGTCCGGCTTACGAGCTTGTATTGTATCTTAACTACTGAACGAAAATAAAGAAAGGAGCATAAAGGTGAATAAGGAAAAGCAGATTAAAAGTGGAAGATTGTTAGAGGTGAGCTATTTCCCTTGCACGGACAGCGGCAGACCTCTTGCTGAAAGAGCACCAAAAAGTAAAATCACATCAGAGCAGCAGGCGCTTTATAATGCAAAGCAATCCACCAAAAAGCTTATCAGGCTTATTAATGCTAATTTCGATACAGGCGATATCTATTTACATTGCACGTATTCACCTGAAAATGCTCCGCAAAGTTCAGACAAGGCATACCGTGACGCTTATAATTATATCCGCCGTGTGAGATATTACCGCAGAAAGCATAAACTCCCCGAACTTAGGGCGGTTGTAATTATGGAAGAAAAAACATACAAGACAGGCAAGTATGCAGGGCTTGTTAATATTCATTTTCACATATTCATGAATAATGGCGGCTTCGGCAGGGACAGAGCCGAGGATATGTGGAAATTCGGTTGGGTAAATGCAAACAGGTACAATCCTGATGTATTCGGCCCTGAAACTGCGGCAAGGTATGTATCGAAGGACCCGAAGGGCAGGAAACGTTGGTTTTCTACCCAGAATCTTAAAAAGCCGATTGAAAGAACAAAAAAGCGAATGGTGACTAACAGATATGTCAACCGCCTTGCAAAATACAAGGATGACAGAGCGTTTTGGGAAAACAAATACCCCGGTTATACATACGAGCGTGTTGAAGTATGCGAAAATGAGTATAACAGCCACACTTATGTTACTGCTATATTGTTTAAAAAGCGGAATTAACTGTTGGCGCATAAAGATATTTGAAAAGGAGTAGTTATGACATATAAACGTCTTGAATTATATCGTAGTATCAAAAGGCAAATTGAAAACTATGAGAAAACGAATGATATTAGTTATATTAACGGAATTGATTCAACACGACCGGCAATACAAAATAATAAAATATCAGATACTACAGCGAATAACGCAATAAAAAAGTGCCAACAGATGTCTGAAAGCGAATATTCTGAGTTGTGTAAGGAATTTAATATACTCAATAATTATATTTTTGGCATTGAAAATATTGTTACACGTGAAATTGCCAAACTAAAATTTATAGACGGCAATAGTTTTGAAAATATAGCCGAAAAAATGAATTATTCCAAAGCAGGGGTATATAAAAGACTAAACAATTACATAAAAAGTCACAAAGAGTAAACGAAGTATATTGAAGTAAACGAAAAGAAATGATATCATTAAAATGTCGAAAGACTTATTTATTCTCTTTTCTCTTTATTTTCATACGAAAAGGCGGTCTACTCTTAGGCTGTCTTTTTATTTTAGGTGAATAAATGAAAGAAACAAAACTTAAAATTGAATATCTTCCGAGCGACAGCCTTACGGAGTACAGCAGAAATGCACGGAAACATACCGAGTATGATGTTAATGCTATTAAGCAGTCTATTAATCAATTTGGTATGTGCGACCCTATAGGTGTTTGGAGCGATAAAAATATTATTGTTGAAGGTCACGGACGGTATAAAGCTTTGACCGAATTAGGTTATAAACAAATACCATGCGTTAGGCTCGACCATTTAACGGATGAACAGCGTAAAATGTATACACTTGTACATAACAAAACGGCAGAGAATAGTTCTTGGGATGATGAACTGCTTAATGATGAATTATCACAGCTTGATGAGTTGTTTGATATAGGCGACTTCGGATTTGACATATTGTTAGATGATGATTATAATGAATTTGAAGATTATAAACCGAATGAGCGAGAACGAACGGCTAATGAATATAACTTGCATTTGTTCGACAGTAGCAGAGCAACTGGTTTTTACCAAATGCCTACACTCAAACCGTGCAATGTTATTTCAGACAATTACATAAGTTTTAATTATGTGCTTTCAAATTCCGATAAAAAGTGTGGCGTACATTTCTTTATAGACGATTATCAATTTGAGCGTATTTGGAATGACCCACAGAGCTATATTGAAAAGTTGAAAGGTTACGAATCGGTATTGTCGCCTGATTTTAGCCTATATACTGATATGAGCCGAGCACAACAGATTTATAATATTTATCGCAGCAGGCTTATAGGACAATTAATGCAGGATAACAATATTCCTGTTATTCCAACGGTGAGTTGGGCGGATAGAGAATCATTTACCTTTTGTTTTGACGGCTTACCTCAATATAGTGCTGTGGCAATATCAACAATAGGCTGCCATAAAGGAAATGCTAAAAAAATATGGGCGGAAGGCGTAAAAGAAATGATTAGCCGTTTACACCCAAATAAAATTATTATTTATGGCGAAGAAATCAAATCTGATGTTGATTTCGGAAATGCCGAAATAATTAATATAAAAAATACAAACACATTGAAATTTAGAGAAAGGAAATAATGCAATGAGAATAAGGCTGCATACTCCTGATGAATATAAAGAGGAAATAAAGGAATTTAAAACAGCAAAGTTTATAAATGCTGAAATCAATTTGGCAGATACCTTTTTTGATGATTACGAAACATATACCCAAGAAGAAATTGACGAGTGTAAGGCATATTTGGGTGGCGATAAGTATTATTATGATATCGACGATAAAGAAGCCGAGAAAGTTCTTTCAAAAAAGTTTGATGAGATGAACGACCTTGAAATTGAGATATGGTATTTGTTTAATCGTATGAATAAGCCTGAAAAAGCGGACCCTGATAAATACTATGCGGATACTACGGATGAATTTTTAAAAGACCAAGAATTTTTGAAATACAGGCGTGATAAAATCGATAGATACGCTTTTTATTATTTTTATCCGCTTGATGAAGAAAGCGACTATTGGATTGAGGGTACGCCTGATGATGTCATTAAAAGATTTAACGATAAAATTTTAAAAAAATTAAGAAGATGTCTTGATAAATACGATAAAATCATTGAGGACACATTTTAAATACTATAATTTTAAAAAGAGCATTGAGAAATCAATGTTCTTTTTTTATGCCTATTTTAAAGGAGTGAAGAATATGGGCGGCAGAGGAGCAAGTTTTGATTTGAATAGCGGCGAAAGAAATCAAGGGAATATTAGAGAGCCGGCAGATTTTGAACCTGTTGAGAAGTCTGAAAATCCATTCAAGCCATTTAAAACATACCAAAAAGAATTTTATAACACTAAAAATATTGATGAACTCCAAGACGTTCTTGATAAAAACGGCGTTTCTATTAACAGTAATTTGTATAGAGACGTGAAAAGTGGCAATTTAAGTCTTAATGAAGTTAAAGAATTTATGAAAGGTGCATTGCTTGTAGTATCTCATCAGGGTGACAATGCTACATTCAGAGGGTTTGGCTCCGTGAATAATTCAAGAGCGGTTGCTTTTTATTCGCCAAAAAATAACAGTATTCACATAGTTAAGTCAAACTTTAAAAAGCAGTATTCATCTATAGGCAATAGAAAAGTGCAAACAAATAAATCAATCGGTGCTCACGAAGCAATGCATCATACACAATTTTTATTGCAAAGGCAAAAAATAAATTATTCGGATAAAGTTGTTCGTGATTCCTTAAAGAAGTTAAAGCAAATTGAGCCAAAGAATAAAACAAAGAGTAACAGAAGCTACGCTAAAGAAAAAATAAGCAAAATAAGTAGTTATGCTTGGAAAGGCGGAAATGATGAAACAATCAGCGAAGCAATGAATGATGTCATTACAAATGGCGCAAGGGCAACAAATTTATCGAAAATCATATATAAGCAAATAAAAAAAGACACTAAAAAGTATGGAATAAGATAATGGCAAGACCCAAAAAAGAAATAAACAAAGACGAGTTTGAAAAGCTCTGCGCTTTGCAATGTACCATGGCAGAAATTTGCTCTTTTCTTGACGTTTCCGACAAGACACTTCAAAAGTGGTGTAAGCGAACTTATAAAATGTATTTTTCCGAAGTTTTCAATATAAAAAGACAAATGGGGAAAATATCCCTAAGACGAAATCAAATGGCATTGTCGAAAAAGAGCGCTCAAATGGCGATATATTTGGGAGAAAAATGGCTTGTTGATGATGAACAGAGAACAGATGAAGCGGATAACTCATTTGTTGAAGCTTTAGAGGGAAAAGCCGAAGGAGTTTGGGATGAAACACAAGATTAAATTTAAGTGGAAACCGTTTAGCGAAAAGCAATTAAAAATAATGACTTGGTGGTGTGATAATTCGCCGGTCAGAGATAAAGATGGTATTATAGCGGACGGAGCCGTAAGAAGTGGTAAAACCATTTCAATGGCGCCGTCATTTGTTATGTGGGCAATGAATAATTATAACGGCTATGATTTTGCATTATGCGGTAAAACTATAGGCTCACTTAAAAGAAATGTACTTAATACGCTGTTTACGCAGTGCGCAAGTCTTAATTTGGAATGGCAATACAAACGAACGGAAAATCTTATTATTATAATCAAAAATAAAGGCACTGCAGGCGAACGCATAAATTATTTTTATACGTTTGGAGGTAAAGACGAATCAAGTCAAGACCTGATACAAGGTATGACGCTTGCTGGCGTTTTCTTTGACGAGGTTGCACTTATGCCGCAGTCTTTTGTTACTCAGGCAGAGGCAAGGTGCAGCGTTGAAGGCGCTAAGTTTTGGTATAACTGTAACCCTAAAGGACCAACGCATTATTTTTATAAAGAATATATCGAAAAAGAAGCGTATAACGTTAAGAATCTGCTCTATCTTCATTTTACAATGGACGATAATCTTACATTGTCCGAAAAGGTAAAAGAAAAGTATAAGCGAATGTTTGCAGGGGTGTTCTATCAGCGTAACATATTAGGACTTTGGGTAACGGCCGAGGGAAAAATATATAAATCGTTCGGCAAGGATAACATAATTGACGTAAACGCATGGTATGAACGTTCAAACGGTAGATATATTCATAAATTACGGCAGCAGATAGGCGCTGTAACTATCGGCGTAGACTTCGGCGGAAGCGGCTCAAGTACGGCATTTACCGCTATGGCTTATACAAGAGATTTTTATTATGCTGTTCTCGTTAAGGAAAAACGCATAAAGGAAGAAATAACACCCGAACAGCTTAATCAAATGTTTGTTGACTTTGTAAAAGAGGTGCAAACGGAGTACCCGACTTGCCGGGTAGCTTATTGCGACAATGCCGAGCAAGTGCTTATAAGGGGTTTAAAAATGGCTTGTATTAAAGCGAAGCTTGCTATAGATATTAAAAATGCTAAAAAGGGTCCTATCATAGACCGCATAAGGTTTGGCACGGCAATGTTTTCACAACAGCGCTACTTCATTATTTCTAATTGCATTGAATCGATAGAGGCTTATGAAAATGCCGTGTGGGACGATAAAAAAGACGACACTCGCCTTGACGACGGCAGTACGAATATAGATAATTTGGATTCGGCGGAATACAGCCAAGAGAAATACATAAAACGAATGATTGATATGACGGTGACGAGATAAATGGATAAATCAGTTATTAATTTCTTGAAAACTAAATCGCTTTCAACTATTGAAACAGAAAATATAGAGCAAAAGCTCGAAACTTGGAAGCAGTGGTATAACAGCAAGGTGGACGGTTTCCATAATTACTATGTCTATGACGGTAACAGAAAGAAAAACAGAACACGCCTAACACTAAATATGCCGGCAAGAGTATGCCAAGATTGGGCGGATTTACTGCTTAATGAAAAGGTTGAAATATCATCAAATGATGAAAACACTGAGCGCACAATAAGAAAGTTGTTGCAACAGGTTAATTTTTATGTAAGAGGTAACAACTTGATTGAAAAAGCTTTTGCTCTCGGTGGTGGCTTCTTTATTCCGTATTGGGACGGAGAAAAGACGGCGCAGAAATACATAACGCAAGACTTTGCATACCCTATAACTTACGATAGTGGTAGATTGCTTGAATGTGCTTTTGCGTCTAACAAAACATTGGGTGGAAAAAGATATACATATATTGAGGTACATACCAAAACAAGCGAAGGCTTTTACGTAATTGACAGCTTCATTTGCGAAAGTAATCAAAAAGGTACTTTGCACGAGGTAGGCGCAAGCTTTTACGATAAGTTTAATATTGCACAAAAGGTAATAACCCAAAGTAAAATACCGCTTTTCACGCAAATAAGACCGAATATAGCGAATAGGGACGTGTTTGACAGCTCTTACGGTACTTCTATATTCTCGGGTGTTACGGATTATTTTGCCGGTGCGGATTTGTGCTATGACGCATATATCAATGAAATCAAACTCGGTAAAAAGCGAATATTTGTTGACGGTAGTGTTTCAAAAATAAATATTCACCCTGACGGCTCCATGTCAAGAGTTTTCGACCCTAATGATGACGTATTCTATTCAATGGCTGATTTGGACGAAGCAGGTAAGCCTATACTTGAAAGCAATATGCAGTTAAGAGTGAACGAGCTTGACACAGCATTGCAAACACAGCTTAATCTTATATCACAAGGCTGCGGTTTCGGCGCCAACGGTTATAAATGGGATAGTGGCAATGTATCAACCGCCACACAGGTAATAAGTGAAAACAGCAAAATGTTTAGAACAATGAAAAAACATGAGCTTCTTTTAAATGACGCTATTATCAATATGGCAAAAGGCTTGTTATATGTTGAAAAAACTAATAACCCAAATGCTAAAATAAACCTTGACGCCGAATTGTCTGTTGATTTTGACGACAGTATTATAGAAGATACAGCGGAAATAAAAAGGCAGGCAACAAGCGAATTGACCTTAGGACTTATAAGCAAGGCGGAATATTTCAGAAAAACACGAAAAATGAGCGAGGATTCGGCGATTGAATTTGTAAAGCAAATGAGCCAAGAACAGCTTGACGAGGCTTTGCAGGCACAAATAACCGAAGAACCGCCGACAGAGTGATGATATATGCTTAATGATGAAGAAATTGACGAGCTTATACAGCCGATAATTAATCTATACAACCATATTGAAGAGGGCCTTATAGTTGAGATAGCAAAACGCTTTGAGAATGCTGACGAGGTTAAAGGCTCGTTAGAGTGGCAGTTGAAGAAACTCGAAGAACTCGGCGGTGTTAATTCAAATCTTGTTAAGGTTATAAAAGAATATAGCGGCAGAAATGAAGAAATTATAAAAAATATGCTCAAAGCAGCAGGCTATGCAAATATTGATTATGATGTGCTGCAAACAGCTTTTGAAATGGGCGTGGCAAAAATTACGCCTGATGTTCTTATGAAGTCTGAGCCTATAGCAAACATAATCAATTTGTCATATAAATCGCTTAAAGACACTTTTAGCCTTATAAATACAAGAGCAATAGAAAGCGCAAAGCAAAATTATTTGAATATTATAAACACGGCTTATCTTGATTCGGCGACAGGTATACACTCATTGCAGGAAAGTGTCAAGCGAGGAGTTGCACAAATGGCTAAAAACGGCTTTGACGGTGCTACATACATAAGACAGGGCAGAATAGTAAAATACTCGATAGAGGGCGTTGTGCGACGAGATACACTCACGGCAGTACATAAGCTTGCAAATCATGTGTCAGAAAAGGCTTGCGAAGAACTCGGTACCGATTATGTGGAAATATCGCAGCATTTAGGTGCAAGAGTACACCCGACAAACCCTATAGCAAACCATGCAGGGTGGCAGGGCAAGGTATTTAAGGTTAATGGCAGTGATGATAAATATCCAAACCTTAAAGAAAGCACTGGCTATCCTGACGATATTCTCGGCCTCGGCGGTGTAAATTGTCGGCACAGAATGTTTCCTTTCTTCCCGGGGATAAGCATCCCTAACCCTATAATGTATAGTAAGGAAGAAAGCGAAAAGGCGTACAAAGCTTCACAAGGGCAAAGGCGGCTTGAAAGAGAAATCCGTCAGCTAAAAAAAGAAAGAGCGGCAATGAAAGTCGTAGGCGATAATGATGCAGTGAAAGCTATTGATTATAAGCTCCAGCAGAAATTTACTCAAATTGACAATTACTGCGATGCTCATAACCTTAAACGTGATTATTCAAGAGAGCTTGTCAGCGAACAGATAGTCAAAATAAATTGACTTAAAATATGAAAAATCAGTAATCAGAAGCTGACGCTTAAATGCACCGGCTTCTTTTTATATTGTCCCGGGTATGACATATAAAGTGCTCAAATTGCCCCAAGCAAGGCATATAAAAGGCTTATATTTCATTCCGGTGAACCCGGATATAAAAAGCAAGGAGTATTAATTATGGACATTACCGTTCTCAAAGAGGTACTTAGTGAAGAAACATTCGCAAAGGTACAGGAAGAAACAAGCAAGGTAGAGGGCAAGCTTGCCGATTTATCGGCGGGTAAATTTGTGAGCAATGAGAAATACAGTGCACTTGAAACTCAGCTCAGCAATACCCAAAGCTTGCTTAACCAAAAGACTGATGATTACGACAAATTGAAAGAAGCAGCAGGCGAAAACGAAACGCTGAAAAATCAAATTGACACTATGAAATCAGACTTTGAAAACGAAAAAAACGAGCTTGAAAACAACTATAAGAAACAGCTCAAACAAAATGTAATCAGCTCTACTATTGTATCTGAATTTAAGCCTAAAGATGTCAACGATATTATGAGCCATATCGACCTTGAAAAGATAAAGGTTGAAGACGGAAAGGTTACAGAGGGCTTGAAAGAACAGGTGGAAGAACTGAAAAAAGAGAAAGCCTATTATTTTGACGATAACGGCGGTAAGCCTTGGGGACTTGACCATAACGGCGATACCCAAAATCTTGACGCTATCAGGAAAGCAATGGGCTTGAAGATTAATAAGGAGTGATTAAATTATTATGGCAAATACTATTGAACTTGCAAAGGCTTATGTGCCTTTGTGTGATGAGGTTTACAAAGAAGCTTCTCTTTCTGCTGACCTTGACGCTTCGGCAGAACTTATTCAGGAAGGCTTTAACGCAAATGAAATCGTTGTACCAAAGCTTGATATGGACGGTCTTGCAGACTATTCACGCAACAGTGGTTATGTAAACGGCGACGCTTCGCTTACATGGGAAACCGTGAAGTGCGATTATGACCGAGGCAGAATGTTTGAGGTAGACGAGCTTGACAATATTGAAACAGGCGGCGTTGCTTTTGGCAGACTTGCAGGCGAGTTTATCAGAACAAAGGCAGTACCTGAGCTTGACGCTTACCGTTTTGCTTCGTATGCCAGCGCTAAGGGCGTTTCTACTGCTTCCGGTGCACTTGCCGACGGTCAGGCAGCACTTGACGCTATTGCTAATGCTATGGCTAAAATGGATGATGACGAAGTACCACAGGAAGGCAGAATTTTGTATTATACCCCGGTTATTGCAAGAGCTATTGCTCAGCTTGATACTACTAAGTCAAGAGAGGTGTTAGCTGATTTTGCTAAGATTGTAAAGGTACCTCAAACAAGATTTTACAGCGCAATTGACCGCAATGACGGCACAACGGAAGGTCAGGAAAAAGGCGGATATAAGAAAGCTACAGCCGGTAAAAATCTTAATTTCGAGATTGTTCATCCTACTGCCGTTATTCAGGCTAATAAACTTGTTAAGCCTAAGATTATTACACCTGAAAACAACCAAAACAGCGACGCTTGGAAATATGGCTACCGTCTTGTTTCTTATGCAAAAGTGTACGAAAACAAGGCAGCAGGCGTGTATGCACATATTGCCGCAAAATAAAGGAGCGTGTAAGGTATGATAGATTTTGAATACTATGTTGAGAAATACAACGGTACAGTCATACCGGACGCATTAACCTTTAATACGTTAGTGACAGAATCAACGGCAATAGTTGACAGATTTGTTGTTAATAATCAGGCTGAAAAACTTTTAGCTATAGATGTTGTTAATAACAAATACAGCAATGCCGTTTGCGCTGTTGCTGATGTTATATGTAAACAAAATGCCATTGACGGCAAAATATCAAGCGAAAGCGTCGGTAATCATTCTGTTTCTTATTTTCAGCAAAGTGAAAAAGAAAAGATGAATGAACGATATGCTAAAGCAAAGTTATATCTTGTCGATTCGGGATTGATGTATGGGGGAATGTGATATGTTTCCTCATTCGATTACAATTTATAAGCATAGCATAATTGACGGCGAAGACGTTTATTTTATGCAATGCGTAGACGGTTTTTATTGGCAAGAAAAAACAAATCTCAACAATAAAGACAAAGGTTCTGAGAATACAGGCGAAATAACAGTTATTTCATCATTACAAAATGCGCAAAGTTTTAATGATAAGTGGAACGTAGATATAGGCGACATAATAATCAAAGGAAAGGGCAACCATATTACAAGCCTCAAAGAACTTGACACTTACTACAAAGTTAATGCAGTAAGCTTCAATGTTTGCGGAAGCTTGGTCGATAATATCGTTGTAAATGCTAAGTAGGTATCGCTATGTTTACAATTGAACTTAATACCGTTAAAGCAAGCGACTTTATCGAAATGGCAGGGATAGGGCAAAGCAGAGCGGCACAACGCTTTTTCTGTAATGAGCTTATAAGACTTTCTACGCCCTATATTCCGTTTCAAAACGGTGTGCTTATGGCTTCGGCTTATGTTAGCTCAAGTGATGATGAAATCGTTTATAATACACCTTATGCACGTTATTTGTGGTATGGCAAATTAATGGTTGACCCTATAACGGACAAGGGTGCGTTTTTTAGTCCAAGCTACGGCTTTTGGAGCAGACCAAACACGCAAAAGGTGTTGACTGACAGAAACTTGAATTTTGAAGGTGCACCTATGCGTGGACCGTATTGGGCGTTTAGAGCATACGAAGCGAACAAATACGCTTTGGCTGTCAGCGTTCAGGAATATATTGAAAGGAAGTTGAAATAATGACGATAATTGAAAGTGTAAAAAAATTTATATTGCGGTGCCCTTATTTGGACGAACTGAAAAATGTAAATGTTGATTTTTTATCTGACAAGGTTAATGCATATTCAATTGAGGAGCTTCCGACCGATACGGTACGCAAAAAATATCTTGACGGCACAAAAGAATGTCAATTTGTCTTTGCGTTAATGGCAAGGTTTACATATAACGAAGAAATTAAAAACAATATTGAAAACAGCGGATTTTTTGAAGATTTCCAAAATTGGCTTGATGAATGTACCGAAAATGAATTATACCCGGATATGCCGGATGGTATGACGCCTTTTGAGATTAAGGCTCTTACTAACGGCTATTTAATGGGCGTCGGTAATAACAGCCGTGACGCTGTTTATCAAATTCAATGCAGACTTTTATATGATAAGGAGTAATTTATTATGGTAATTAAAACAAGCAAAATTGCTGCTTTTTTAAATATCGGTACTACCGAAAAGCCTGAATGGGCAAGAATTAAAAAGCAGGGCGAGTTAAAACTTAAATATGACGCTTCAACGAGCGAAGACAAATTTATTGATGAAGACGCACCGACTACTAATATTGATAGCTATGCTGTTGGATTTGACGGCGAGCTTACGTGTTATACCGACGATAAGGTGTTTTCCTATATTGACGGCTTAAGACGAAACAGAGCAACAGGCTCGGAAGCTGAAGCCGAGTGTATTGTTGTTTATATGTATGACGGTGATACCTCAAAAGGTTTTGCCGCAGAAAAAAATCGTTGTGTTATTCAAACAAGCGAATTTGGCGGCGAAGGTGGCGGCGGTAAGGTTAGCCTTAATTACTCTTGTAATTTTAATGGCGACCCTGAAATCGGAACTGCTACTATTGCAGGTGACAGCGGACTTACGTTTACAAAAGCGGCATAATACAAAATGTTAAGGGGGCAATACGCTCCCTTATTTTCATATGAAAGGATTGATTAACTATGGAAAAACTCAACCTCAAAAAAGAAGAAATATACGAAATCGAAGTGAATGACAAAGGCGAAACCATTGTGTTCCATACTGATGATATCGAACTCCCCTTTAAGTGGAATGATGCTTTCCTTGAGTGTCAAAATATACTCAAAAATTTAAAAAGGCAAATCAAGGTTATCGAAAAGAAAGAAAATAAGCCATATGGTCTTTTGACTACACAGGATGAAGAGGTACGGAAGTTATACAAAAAGACTTTTTCTCAAATGCGTACTATTATGGATAGCATTTTAGGCGCAGGCGGTTGTCAAAAGATTTTCGGCGATAACAATTATCTTTCAATGTTTAATGATTTATTTGACGCTTTACAGCCGCATTTTGAAAAAATGGGCTTGTCTATGGGCGCTTCGGTAGAAGCTATAGAAAAGAAATACGGCAACAGCGGCAGTGATGTACTCGAATGATTGCGTATCCCGAATATGTGAAAATCGGCAATGAAAAGGTAAAAATCAATAGCGATTTTAAAATTGCACTTCGTTGTATTGAGATATCAAGAGACATAACAATAGGTGAATATGAAAAGCAGCTCGCAATAGTATATTTGCTTTACGGAAATATTCCGCTAAATGATGATATAGGCTCTTATCTCGATATGGCATATAAATTCCTTACTTGTAACAAAAACAGCGAACCAATGCAAGAAGACGAATGCGAAAGGGATATGGACCTTTTGTATGATGAGAAATATATAAATGCTTCTTTTCTTTCTGAATATCAAATAGACCTCACAAAATCAAATATGCATTTTTGGCAGTATTGCGATTTGATTGAGGGGTTGGGAAGCGATTGTGTTTTAAATCGTATAAGGGACATAAGAACGTGTGATTTGTCGGAGTATTCATCAAGGTATCGTGAAAAAATGCAAAAGGCGAGGGATAGCGTTGCTTTGCCGACAATTCAAACAAGAGAAGAGAGGGAAAAAGAGGACGAGTTTGAAAATTGGTTAATCGCCGGGGGTGTTACATAATGGCTGACGGCTCAATTAAAATTAAGGTTAAATTTGACGACAGTAATGCGGAGCAGTCTGTTGAAAATTTAATAAAAACGACCGAGGACGCAGTCAATAATCTTAATAAGCAAACAAAAAGGCTTAAATTTGATTATGACACAAAGGGTGCAAAGGAAAAGGTTAAGCAGCTCAATCGTGAAATAGCCGAAGCAGAAAAAGGCATTGAGCAGGCGAAAAATGAATTTCAAAAGAGTATAGATTCTCAAATATCGGCTTTAGACAAGCAAATTGCAAAAAATAAGGAAGCATTGCAAAAACTTGAAAACGGCAAAGATTATCAAAAGTACGATAACGAAGTTGAACAAGCCGGTAAAATCTATGATGATTTGGTGAGAAATTCAAAAACTCAGGAAGAAATAAACAGCCATACTAAAACCTATGAAAATACGCTCAATAGAATTGATGAAAAATACAGCTCATTAAATCAAAAGGCAGAGGCATACAGGGCAACTATAAGTAGTCTTAACGCACAAAAGACTGCTGTTCAGTCCGCTCCGCAGCAGGCGCAGGCTTATAGCACATATCAAAGCAAAAAAGCAGGATATGAAGAAAAAATATCAAATGCTAAATTATCAATTGAAGACGTCGCCGCCCAAAGCAGTGCAGTGGGCAGTAAGGCTCAAAAGCTTACAAGTGCATTTAACTTCTTGAAAAAGGGAGCTAACGGTGCGAAGAACGCTACTAAAGGCATTGCAAGCGGTATAGGTGCAGCTCTTTCGGGTGCTAAAAAGCTTGTTGCTTCTGTTGGCACAGGGCTTATATCGGGTTTAAAAAACGGTATATCCCATTTTAAAAATATGGGCAAGGGTGCTGATTCGGTGGCTAAAAAGGTTAAGAAAATGGCGCTTGCATTGCTTGGTATGCGTGGCGTAATGGGCGGAATCAAGCAAATTGTCAGTAGTGCAATGAGCAATAATGAAGAATTGCAAAACTCGCTGACAGCGGCTAAAGGCGTTTTAGGCGAAGCAATAACACCTATAATCAGTGTGCTTGTAAAGGGCTTACAGACTGCCATTACACTTGCTGACAGGCTTTTTCAAATATTCACAGGCACTTCTCTTATAGCTTCGTATAATGCAAAGTTAGCACGAAAAGAGGCCGACGCTAAAGAAGATACGGCAAAAAGTGCCGAAAAGCAATTGGCAAGCTTTGATGTTGCAAATAAACTTCAGGACAATAATTCTTCAAGTTCAAACAGTAGTGATTCTTCGCAGCCTTTTAAAGCGACTTCTTTGAGCTCGGGCGTTACCAAAATGCTTGATGACCTTAAAAATGCCTTTTTAAACGGTGATTATGATGGAATGGGCGAGATACTCGCAAACGGCTTAAATTCAATCATTTCAAAAGCAAATAGTCTTGACTTGGATAAAATTCAAAACAAGGTAAAAGGATATGCGGAGGGCTTTGCTAAAGCAATTAATGGCTTTACCAAGGGCTTTGATTGGAACGGCGCAGGTAATTTACTCGGTAACGGTTTAAATACAATAACCACTGCTGTTTCTTCTTTTGTTGATAAAACGAATTGGGACGGTATAGGCGCAGGCATATCCGAAAGTTTGAACGGTTTTGTTGATAAAATCGACGCCCAAAAGCTCGGCAAAACTTTAACCGCAAAGTTTAAAATACTTACAGATACGTTGTATGGATTTTTTAACGGTGACGGAAAAAGTAAAAAAGGCTTTAGTTTTGCAAATTTAGGACAAAAGCTCGGTAAAACAATTAATGCCGGATTGAGTAATATTGATATGAAAAAAATCGGCAGTAATATCACAAGTGCTATATCGGGTTTAGGTGATACTATTTATAACGCCGTTAAAACAATAAATTGGAATAATGGCAAGGATAGTGTTGTGCAAAAGATTGAGGATTTTATCAAAGGACTTGATTGGAAATCAACTTTTACCAACATTTTTAAAGCACTCGGTGCTATTTTCGGCGGTCTTGGCTCTGTTATTATTCAACTATTAAGAGACGCTTGGACTAATTTTTATAACAAATATTTTAAAAGCGAGCTTGACAAAGCTGGTGGCAATATAATGAAAGGCATTTTTAACGGTATCGTTAATTTCCTTAAAGATGTCGGCAATTGGATAGCAGATAATATATTTGTGCCTTTTATCGACGGCTTTAAAGACGCTTTTAATATTCACTCGCCGTCACAAGCTCCTGAGATATTGGAACTCGGCAAAAATATTATAGCTGGTGTTTTCAACGGTGTTGTGGAGTGGCTGAAAAATATAGGTACATGGCTTAAAGAAAATGTTTTTGATAAGATTGTTGACGCTTGGAACGGTATGAAAGAATTGACTGTTCAAATTGGCGCAAATATTAAAGACAGCTTTAATAAAGCCAAAGAAAAATGGGATAGCATACAAGACAAGTTCCCGGTGCTTACCGCCGAAGCAAAAGAAAAAGTGCAAAATGCTCTGAGCACTTTGAAAACGGCTTGGAATTCTATAGTTGACAGATTTCCTAAACTTACGGTACAAACCGTCAGAGATAAATTCAACAGTTTAAAAAAGACTTGGGACGCTTGGAAAGGTAAAACAGTTACGCTTACGGCTTCTCTTAAAGACAGTGTGACGTCAGGGCTTAAGAAAATCATAAAGAAGGCAGATGAATTATTTGCAAAAATTAAATCTGCCGGCATTAGCGTCAGCAAATTCTTTAATGGGGCTGATGAAGCAGACACTACACCGTTTTCGTCTATAGGCTCAACGTCAGGCGGAATTTCTTCATTAGGTACATGGTTTAAAAATTTATTTAATCATAAAAGGGCAGTCGGCGGTATTGTTAATAATCCCGGCAGAGGTGTACCTTTAACTGCCGGTGAAGCCGGCAGAGAGGCTATATTACCACTCGATAACAATACCGAGTGGATGGATATGCTGGCTATGAAACTCGCAAATATAGGCGGCAGCGGTGGGATTGTTCAGGTCGTTATTGACGGTAAGGTGGTTGCTCAAGCGGTAAATAAAGCAAACAGGCAAACCTCAACTATGACAGGGTGATTATATGACAATACAATTTTATATACAAAACAAAACAGGCAAAACCCTTAAAATTCATTCAAGGGAAGCTTTGAAAACCGTTACAAAAGACGTAGAAGTTTATAACAATTCTACGTCTTATTCATATTACCAAAAAGGTACAAAGCGGTACGTTACCAAATATGCCGAAAAAGAATATGTACCTATTATTTGGGTGCTTTCGGGCAGTTATGCCGTTCAAAGGGCAAAACTGTGGGGAAAGGACACGGGTAGGACTGCATTGTCAGGTAAATATACAGGTACTTTGATTGGTATATTTCCAAAAATAACAATAACAATTAAAGGAAGTAAGCTGTTGAGAGAGGACGCTCAAACGCTTACTTTTCTTTTAGACCAACAAACCGTAAACTGTAAGTATTATGAAGAACGTATTAATGGACTTAGGACGGCAGAGTTCTATTTTGATGACGCAAATATTACTTACGCAAAAAATAAACTTATCGGCGGCAATTATAACAATCGTTATAACGATTTTAATATTACCGCTGTTGCAACTTATAAATATTCGGGGGAATAAGTATGGATGAAAAATGGTATGGCTTTGCGGATGGATATAGCTTATTTTATGCGCCGTGGCGTAAGCTTGGGCGTGAGGTGCGAATCAATGCGCAAATGTCAGACGGTACAGTTTTTAATGAAGATAATGTTACATTTCTTGAAATAACAGACGACGGTAATTTCTTGGGTACCTATATGAAAAAAGTTGTGCTTAAGATTCAAGCTACCGACGAGACAGAAAAAACGCTTAAGAATTATGTCGATAATGCCGATTATATTAATATTGAATATGGTGTTTATAATGCTGATGAAGTCGAATATAAAAACTATAAGGGCGAAGATGACCCTATTCCTGCCGGTACTACCAGTATGGTAAGAATACCGACAATGTATATTAGTCATGACGAAACCGATACTGAATATGACGAGGTTACAAAAATTGCCACTTTCACTTGCTATGACGCTATGTATTTGCTTGCAAATATGCCTATGTCAAGCATTGACGTATACGTAGGTGGGTATCGTGTTCAAGATATATTGTCAAAAATAGAAGAAATAGTTGACGTCAACGACGATTTAAAAATGGCCCTAAAAAAGACATATACTATTGGTCAAATGAATGACGGTTCAAATTTAGGCTCTTCACAAATGACAGCACTTAAAAGTTTTTATGAAGGAAAATCAATAAGAGATTATCTTAATTATCTTTCAAATGTTCTTTATTGTGCTTTTTATATTGATACCTATAATCAAGAACTTGAAGAGAAAGAACCTGACTGTTTGTGTATGAAAGTGCCTTTTACGCACGTCGACAAAAATGATGATATTACAATTGATGATATTATGAACATTTCACTTGGCAAAGAAAAAGAAGTTATAACCGGATTGGCATATAATGTTAAGAATGAGCAGAAAATAGAAGGCAATAATAGTGGAAATGTTGTTTATAAGTACACCAACTTTGATGGCACAAAAGCCGATTGGATAAATGCTTTTGTTGACAGACATTCTGATGAACGCAAAAAGTTACTAACTGTTTTACAGGATTTAGGTCAACTCAAAAATTTTGATATAACAACTTACGGTACGCCATGGATTGAGCCGCTGACTTGTGTTGAATACACAGATATGAAGGGAAATAAATCGAATTTACTTGTAAATTCAAGTGTTTTAACTATCTCAAACGGCATTACGCAACGCTTTTATAATCGAAGTGTAGATGCACTGTTTGAAAATCCGAGTGAAAAAAGCGAAGATATTGAAAATCTTAATACTTCTAATATTACGATAAACAAATCTCTAAATCCTGTTGATGATAAGGTATGCGATATCGGAACGAGTGAACAAAGATTTGATACAGTATACTGTGTTGAAACTAATACAACCTCAGATTTAAAAAACAAAGAAAATATACAAGGTCTTATTGATAATGATAAGCTTATTGACTTTTTTAAATCAATGAAGCCGTGTTCGTTTACAATGAAAGACGGCGACACGGGCAGAACGCACATGGGCTTTATTGCTCAGTGGTGTGCCGAAGCAGCTAAAAAAACAATGGGCGATTTGTCATTTTTTGAGGCTTCATATATTAATAAAAAAGGCGAGTGCGAATACTATCGTGATAACGTTGATGATTCAAAACTTTCTTGGGGGTTAAAGCTAAATCAGCTTATTGCTCCTCTTTGGGCAGTAGTACAAATACAACTTGATAAAATTGAAGGTTTAGAAAAACAAATTGAGGAGCTTAAGAATGGAAATTAATTTGAATGTCACAGCGCAAGAGGTTATATCAGATAAAAAGTTTGTTGCAGCAGGAAACTACAAGCAAATAAAACTCAGACTTAATTTGTCTGCCGATTTTGACGATTTGGTTGTTAGGGTAACGCTTAATAATAAAAGTGTTACAGCTATCAATGGCGAGTGCTATTTACCGCCGCTTAAAACAGGACGCTACATTTTAGGAGTGTATGGTTTTGCAATAGTGAATAATGAACTTATAAAAAGAGTGTCACCTGCACCAACTTATTTGGTGGTTACATACGGCTCTTGTAATAATGATAACGACTCACCAAACGAATTGGAAGAATTTTATCAAAAAATTATTGACCTTGTGAAAAACGGCACACCGGGTGCAAAAGGTGATACAGGTCCGCAGGGTGAACAAGGTCCAAAAGGTGATACAGGACCGCAAGGCGAACAAGGACCAAAAGGTGACACAGGACCGCAGGGTGAACAAGGACCAAAAGGCGACACAGGAATACAAGGACCGCAAGGCGTTCCCGGTCCGAAAGGAGAAAAGGGAGAACAAGGCTCATCCGAAAAGTGGGAGTTGGCAGTAGATACTACGGTGCAAGAGGAAGTAAACAAAATCAAATATGAAATAAAAAACGCAGTTGAAGTGCATATAGAAATTGCCAACGATAATTTTATACAGATAAACCATTCTACAAGTGGTTTTCTACGCTCAATACTTTGGGGCGCAAATAACATATATGTTGAAAAATTGGCGTCATCACACGTTCTTGCTGTTATTCACGCACAGAAAATGAACGAAGATGTAATTGTGAACTACAGTTATGTGGGAGCAAAGAGCAGCCAAAAAGTAATTAGAGGCGGAGCGTTGCAGGCTTTTCAAGCGGTTGATGATACAATCGGGATTTATTTTGATGTTGACACTTCGGTATTTAATCCCGGAACGAGAATACGCATATGGGCGAAAAGGAGAGTGGCAGCAAATGAGTAGAGCATTAATTAATGGTGAATATCTTGATGTCGAAGATGAAATCTTTACACCTGACCCACAGGCTGAAATTCAAGCACTAAAGCAGGAACTTGCAAGCTATGATTACATAGGCGTGAAAATTGCTATGGGAGTTGCAACTGTAGAAGAATATCAAGAGCAGATAGCCTACACGGAAAAACTCCGTGCAAAAATCAGAGAGTTGGAGGGCACAGAGCCTTTGCTCTCTGCCGATAATTGGCGAGAAGTTACGCCTGAGGCAAAGGCAGAAATCGAAAAACAACGGCAAGCCGAGGTGATGATATGACAGATGATACAATAGCAGTAGCACTTGTAAGCTTGGTGGGAACGCTTATCGGTACATTCGGCGGAATTATTACCGCTTCAAAGCTTACAAATTATCGAATTGAACAGCTTGAAAGGAAAGTTGATAAGCATAATAATTTCGCCGAGAAAATTCCGCTTATTCAAAACGACATTAAGGTTGCAAATCATAGAATTGACGACCTTGAAGAATTATGCAAAGAACATTTTACGAAGTAAAGGAGTAAAAAATTATGAAAAATTACACATTAACTAAAGAAGCACTCATCAGAGTTGCAAAAACATTCATTCAGGCACTTATCGCTTTTCTTGTAGTCGCTTTGCCGACGGTCGATTTTTCACAGGATAAGTCCGCACTTAAGGCGGCACTTCTCGGCGTTCTTGCCTCGGCGGTAGCAGCAGGCTTGTCCGCTGTTATGAACATTGAGCAGAAAGGCGGCTCAAACGGTATGAAGTTTTCTGCTTGGGTTAAAAAATTCCTCGGCAAGAAAACAAACTATGACGGTGTTTACGGTGTGCAGTGCGTGGATTTAATTGACTGCTATATCCACGAATGCCTTGGACTTGATAAAGGCTTTTGGGGCAATGCAAAATATTGGTGGACTAATCGTAAATCATCTGCGTGGCTCAAAAAGAATTTTGTTTTTATTACACCTACATACAAAAACGGCGAACTCAAAAAGGGTGATATCGGAATCAGAACATCAGGTACATACGGCCATATTTTTGTTATTGCCGAGCCTACTAAGAACGGCAAGGTTAAGTATTACGACCAAAATGCAACCGGGAACGGCGATAAAATGACACTCAGAGAGAAAACTTATAATTCATCAACAGTAAACGGTATTCTTCGACCGAAAAATCAAAAAAACCTTAAAGAAGCTAAGGTTTACAAGACGGTCAAGGCAAACGGCGGCTTGAATGCTTATAAGGCACTCGGCGACAAAGAAGCTCACACGCTTATTCCTAACAATATAAAGGTTGAGCTTGTAACCGCTTCCGCCGGCACTAAGAAAATTAAAGGCAAGAAATATACAATGTCTAAAGTCAAATACGGCAGCGCTACATATTATGTTGCTAAGAGTTATTTGAAGTGAGGTGAATTAAATGCCCGAAAAGAAATCCGAAACAGCAAAAGATTACATTTTAAAAGTTCCTACTTACATAAGAACGGAGCCTGATTTGAAAGCGGAAAAAGTTAAATTATCGGGAACGTCTGATTTTATAAAAAATAATTCATACACAGAGTTATTCGCAATCTTAAAGGTTGGCACAAAAATAACACCTCTTGAAGAAAAGAAAATAGACAGCGAACTTTGGATAAAAATCAAAGACGGTTGGTTACTTTATAAATAACAAACGCCCTCGGTTACCAGCCGAGGGCGTTTTTGTTTATATTAATGTATATCTAAAAACCGTATGTTCCGCCATATTGACTTATTATGATGGCGGCGGCTTTTGGGTCAGGGTGTTTTATATTGATAGGGTATTGCAGTTTTTTTATATAACTAAACAAAAAATCAACTCCTTAATTTACTTTTTTATTCTATGAAAAAGTTGAAATTTTGTTAATTTGATTATAAATTATTCTTCGTTTTGAAATTATCGATAACAACGTAATAACGCTCATAGGCTTTTTTAACGGCATCGTCCCAGCTGATATAAATATCACTTTGTGCCCTTTTGCCGACTTCTTTAAGAAGTGCTTTGTTATCCATAATATTATTGAGTGTTGCTTTGATTGAATAGGCGCTTTCCATACATAAAAAGCCTGTTTTGCAGTCCTCAACACCCTCTGCCGCACAGCTGCCACGTACTAAAAGGCTTGGCGTTGCACACGCTGCCGCTTCTCTTACAACGAGGCCGTTTGTATCAAAGGTTGATGGGAAAAGAAGTAAATCGGAAATGCCGTAATATCCCAAAAGTTCGTTTCTGTCTAATATTTTTCCTGTCCAAATAACATTGTCGGCAATACCGCATTTGCGAATTTTTTTCTTAATTGCGTTTTCGTCTGCACCGAAGCCGAGCATAATGAGCCTGAAGTCCCTGCCTTCGTTTTTTAACATTGCACAGGCATCGAGGATAAGCTCAATATTTTTGTACCAAATCATTCTGCCGGTATAAATAAAAAGCGGAATATTGTTTGGTATGTTGTGCTTTCTTTTAATAAGCGCAATATCATCGTCACTTACGTTTGTTATAGGTAAATCGCAACCGTTTGGCATAACAATGTATTCGCCCTCATATCCGACCTTGCGAAGCGAGTCAACAGTGCCTTTGCTTGTCACCCAAACTTCGTCTGCGGCATTGATGTTATTAAGCAAAAATCGATATGCAAAATCCCTTGCCGCCTTTGTCGGAACACGTCTGTCAAAATCGTATTCATATTTTGTGTGATAAGTAAGCACGGTTGGAATTTTTTTCTTTTCCACAACACGTCTGAAATAATAGCTTGTTGCAAGAGGTGCATGAGAGTGGAGCAGGTCAAAATTCATATTGATTATGTCCTGATGAAGTTCGTCTTTAAAAGGCCAGCCTATGCTGTAGCCCTCTTTTGACGGAAGCCACCAACTTTTATATCTGTAAATTTGATAATCGTATCTGTAGTCAAGCTGATTTGGGTTTTTAGGTGTAACAACAACCGCTTCGCCCAAATTTTTATTGATTATTTGCGCATAGCTTTGGGCAACGTTGCTTATTCCGTCGGTTGTCGGCGGAAATGCGTCGGTGCCGATTGCTATTTTTAATTTCTTTTTATCGTTCACTTGGTTTAACTCCGTATAATTTGATTGAAATTGTACTAAGTTTAGCACAAAAAAAGAGAAAAGTAAACATTTAGCAAATATTTTATATTTATATTATAATTTCTATAATAAAAAATCAAATTTCCCTTGATTAAGTTACCGAAATACTTTATAATAGTTTTTGAATGTAGATTTGGAGGAATGGATTATGTCGCAAACATATTCTGTTTCGCTTGAAAAGATGATTGATTTTCACAAGCTTGAAACGGTTTATATGCCACGCTCGGCTGACGAAATTTTGATTACAACAAGCGAGGTTAATCGTCCCGGTATTGTTTTGACGGGATATACCGATTATTTTGACTCTTTGAGAATCCAGATTCTCGGTTGGACAGAGATAGGCTTTATTCGCAGTATGGAACCTGACGAGAGGGAAGCGGCTCTTGATTGTTGGCTTTCGCTTAAACCTGCCGCTGCGGTAGTTACAAGAGGCCTTGAAATTCCCGATTATCTTTACGACGCTTGCAAAAAGCACGAAATTCCGCTTCTTAAGACGGAGGAGGAAACATCGCCGTTCTTAGCCGCACTGATTGAATTTCTTAACACAGAACTTGCACCGAGAATTACAAGGCACGGTGTTCTTGTTGAGGTTTACGGCGAAGGTGTTCTTATAACCGGTGAAAGCGGTGCCGGCAAGAGCGAAACTGCCATTGAACTTATCAAGCGTGGTCATCGTCTTATTGCGGATGACGCAGTTGAAATCAGAAAAATTAACGAAAGAACGCTTCGTGGCAATTCGCCGAGCAATATTCGCCATTTTGTTGAGCTTAGAGGTATCGGTATTATTGATGCAAGGCGTATTTTCGGTATGGGTGCCGTTAAACCAAGCGAGAAAATTGATATGGTTATTCAGCTTGAGGCTTGGGATTCAACAAAGGCTTATGACAGACTTGGTCTTGATAATGAGTATGCAAATGTTCTCGGCGTGAAGGTTCCGGCTATTACCGTTCCTATTACTCCGGGCAGAAATCTTGCAGTTATTGTTGAAACTGCCGCAATGAATAACCGTCAAAAGAAAATGGGTTACAATGCGGCAAAGGACTTAATGATAAGCCTTGGTATGGACGATGTTCAGCCGGAGGATAAGGAAATTGAAATTTGGCAAAGCTAAGTCAAATTTTGTTTATATAAATTAAAAAAGAGGTAAAGCACAATGTATACAATTGGTATTGATTTAGGCGGAACAAATATTGTTGCGTCGGTTGTAGATGATGATTACAATATTATTGGCACTTCAAAGACTCCTACGAACTCTCCGAGGAGTGCAGACGAAATTTTTGACGATATTGCAGATGTTTGCGAGGAAGCGGTCAAAACGGCAGGCCTTACTATGGAGGATATCGACAGCGTAGGTATGGGTACTCCGGGTACGGTTAATCAGGACGGTGTTATTGAATTTGCAAACAATCTTGCGTTTAATAATGTTCCTGCAAGAACTATGCTTGCAAAAAGAATTAATAAGCCTGAGGAAAAGGTATTTATTGAAAATGACGCTAACTGCGCAGCATTAGGTGAGGCTTATGCGGGCTGCGGAAACGGCGCTAAGGACTTTGTTGCCGTAACTCTCGGTACAGGTGTAGGTTCGGGTGTAATTATCGGCGGCAAAATCGTAAACGGTGTAAACTATGCCGGTGGCGAGTGCGGTCATATGGTAATCGTTGTTGACGGCGAGCAGTGTTCGTGCGGTCGTAAGGGCTGCTGGGAGGCTTATGCTTCTGCTACCGCTCTTATCAGGCAGACTAAAAAAGCTATGGAAGAATATCCTGATTCTCTTATGCACAAGCTTGCTAAGGAGGAGGGCAAGGTATCGGGAAGGACTGCTTTTGACGCTATGCGTTTAGGCGATATCGCAGGCATTAAGGTTGTTGATGATTATATCAAGTATGTTGCTTGCGGTCTTATCAATATTGTTAATGCACTCCAGCCTGAAATTATTTGTATCGGCGGCGGAATTTGCAATGAGGGCGAAACTCTTATGAAACCGCTTCGTCGTTTTGTTCAGTCTGAAAGATATTCAATTCACAGTAAAATTCAAACTAAAATTGTAAAGGCAGAGCTTGGTAATGATGCCGGTGTTATCGGTGCGGCTCTTCTTGGTAAAGTAAAATAATAATTTGGTGATAGCTTGGAGCAGTTAATTAAACTTTGTGAAAAATTTAATTGCAAGTATCTTCAAAACGAAAAAATGAGCCTTCATACCACCTTTAAAATAGGCGGCAATGCAAGGCTCGTTGTATATCCGCAAAACGAGGAGCAAATAAGCGAACTTGTTAAGTGTGCAAAAGCCGAAAATGTAAGGCTTATTGCAATTGGCAACGGCTCCAATCTTCTTGTGGATGATGACGGAATAGATGCTTGTGTTTTAATACTCGGTGAGCCTTTTTCGCAAATAAAGCTTATTGATGATGAAACTATATATGCAAAAGCGGGGGCTAAGCTTATTGCACTTTGCCGCTTTGCTTATGAGCATTCTCTTTCAGGGCTTGAATTTGCTTACGGCATTCCCGGCTCGGCAGGCGGTGCGGCATTTATGAATGCCGGTGCTTACGGCGGGGAAATGAAAGATGTGCTTTATAAGTGTGAGCATATTGATAAAAACGGCGATAGAGGATTTCTTGAAAATGACGATTTGAAACTTTCTTACCGCCACAGCGCTTATTATGATAACGGCGCCGTTATAACAGGGCTTTACCTTAAGTTAAAAAAAGGCGAAAAATCGGAAATTAAAGAAAAAATGGACGACCTTATCGGCAGGAGAAGGGCAAAACAGCCGCTTGAATATCCGTCGGCAGGCTCAACGTTTAAACGTCCTGAGGGATATTTTGCAGGCGCTTTGATTGAACAATGCAATCTTAAAGGCAAGAGCGTGGGCGGTGCGCAGGTCAGCGAAAAGCACGCAGGATTTGTGATAAACAAGGGCGGCGCAACTTGTAAGGACGTACTTGATTTGTGCAAATATTGCAGTGATAAGGTAATGGAAGAAACAGGCGTAAAGCTTGAAATGGAAATCAGGGTTACAAAATAAAAGGGGAAAACATATATGGATAACAGTAAGGAACTTGTAATTATAACAGGTGTCAGCGGCGCCGGCAAATCGTCCGCTATGGCTTTTATGGAGGATGCAGGTTATTATTGCATTGATAATATGCCGCCTGAGCTTATGTCTACTTTTGTAGGACTTCTCGCAAATAACAGCGAATATTATCCTAAGGTCGCAATGGTTGTTGACGTAAGAAGCGGCCATGTTTTTGAAAAAATTATTTCAAGTATTGATAATGTGGAGCAATATGGATATACAGCTAAGATTGTTTATCTTGATATTAACGATACAGAGGCGCTCAAGCGTTATAAGCTTACTCGCAGAAAACACCCCTTTGCAGATAAATTCAACGGCAATATTCAAAATGCACTTGATTATGAGAGGGAAATTCTTGCACCGTTAAGATTAAAGGCAAACCATATTATTGACACTTCTTCAATTGATACGCACCAACTTCGTGCAAGGCTTACCGAACTTCTTTTGGGCGATGCGAAGGAATATATGAATATCCACTGTATGTCATTCGGATTTAAGTACGGCGTGCCTAATTCCGCAGATTTTGTTATTGATGTAAGATGCCTTCCTAATCCTTACTGGAATGAAAGCTTGCGAAATAAAACAGGTCTTGATAAGGAAGTTCAGGATTTTGTGTTCTCGTTTGACGAGTCAAAGGAGCTTTTAAAGAAGCTTATTGATTTTCTTGATTTTCTTAATCCTCTTTATATCAGAGAGGGCAAGAGCCAGATTGTTTTTGCAATCGGTTGTACAGGCGGCAATCACAGAAGTGTTGCTTTTGCCGAAGCTCTTAAGGATTATTTTTCAAAAAAATGGGATAATGTAACTGTAAGTCACAGGGATATAGATAGAAAATAATGTCGTTTTCACAACAGGTTAAAAATGAACTTTTAAAAATTGAATATGACAGCACGTGCTGCGAAAAGGCATTTCTTTACGGAATGTGTATTTTCGGCAAAAGCTTTTCGAGCTACGGAGTCGGTGTTCAAACCGAAAATAAGGATATCGCAATTAGATATGCTTTTCTTATAAAAAAATATTGCAATATTAAATGCGATGTTAAGACTTCGCCGGGTGGTAAAAGCCACACAGTTATGATTAATGATAAGGCACAGTGCGAAAAGGTACTTGCTTTTTTCGGCCACGAGAGTAAGGGCAGTTTAAAAATCAATCATTCTAATTTTGATTGTGAAAACTGTCAAAAATCGTTTTTGGCAGGTGCTTTCCTTTCGTGCGGCACGGCATCTGACCCAAATAAGGATTATCATTTGGAGTTTACTGTTGCGTTTTTGAATCTTTCAAAAAGTCTTGTTACTCTTTTGGAGGAAATTGACCTTGCGCCTAAAACCGCTAACAGAAAGGGATATAATATAGTATATTTTAAAGACAGTGAGGCTATTGAAGATTGTCTTTATATTATGGGAGCAAGCACTTCAATGTTTGATATGATGAACGTTGAAATAGTTAAGGATTTCAGGAATAAGGCTAACAGAGCGGCAAATTGCGAAACCGCAAATATTGAGAGAACGGTTAAAGCAAGTTGGGAGCAAAGCGCCGCTATCGAGAAAATTGAGGAGAAAAAAGGACTTGATTTTCTTAAGCCCGACCTTAAGGAAATGGCTGTTTTGAGGCAAGATAATCCTGAAGCTTCCCTTGCAGAACTTTCAAAACTCAGCGGTCTTTCACGTTCGGGAGTTAACCACAGATTAAAGAAACTAGTTGACATAGCTAAGGAATTATAATGGTATATCAGTTAATTAATATATAATAAAAGGAACGATAATATGTTTACTCATTTGCACACTCATACCGAGTTTTCTTTGCTTGACGGCGCTTGCCATATCGAGCAGCTTGTTTCACGTGCAAAGAGTCTTGGAATGCAGTCTCTTGCTATTACCGACCACGGTAATATGTACGGGGCTGTTGATTTTTATAAGGCTTGCAAAAAAGAAGGCATCAAGCCTATTATAGGCTGCGAGGTTTATGTTGCGCCGAGAATGAGGTTTGATAAGGACAAGGTGCTTGATAAGGAATACAATCATCTTGTTTTGCTTTGCAAAAATGAAAAGGGATATAAAAATCTTATAAAAATGGTGTCGAAATCGTATACCGAAGGATTTTATTTCAAACCGAGAATTGACCATGATTTGCTTGAAAAATACAGTGAAGGTTTAGTTTGCCTTTCTGCTTGCCTTGCAGGTGAAATTCCGCAGGCGTTGCTTCAAAAGGATTATGATAAAGCTAAACGTGTTGCTTTGTGGTATGATGAACTTTTCGGCAGAGGAAACTATTACTTGGAACTTCAAAATCACGGGATTAACGAGCAGGCAATAGTCAACGAGGGGCTAAAGCGCCTTTCGAGAGAAACGGGTATTCCTCTTGTTGCCACAAATGATGTTCATTATATTGAAAAGCAAGATGCTAAAATTCAGCAGGTGCTTATTTGTATTGCGACTAATAAAACTATCGGCGATGATACGGGACTCGAATTTCATGCAGATGAGTTTTATTTAAAGAGCGAGCAGCAGATGAGGGAAATTTTTGCCGATACTGCGCAGGCAATTGATAATACGCAGATTATTGCCGATATGTGCAATTTTGATTTTGAATTCGGCCACACTAAACTCCCTTATTACGAAACACCGAATAATATGGACCATTTTGAATATTTCAAAATGCTTTGTATGAACGGTATGAAAAAAAGATACGGCGAAAATCCGCCTGAAAAATATTATGACCGCCTTGAATATGAACTTGAAACGGTAGAAAAAATGGGCTATACGGATTATTACCTCATAGTTGCCGACTTTGTGTCGTTTGCAAAAAGCAGAAAAATTCCCGTAGGCCCCGGCAGAGGTTCGGGCGCAGGCTCAATTGCGGCGTATTGTATGGAAATAACCGACCTCGACCCAATGAAATATAATCTTCTTTTTGAAAGATTTTTAAATCCGGAGCGTGTTTCTATGCCCGATTTTGATATAGACTTTTGCTATGTCAGACGTGGTGAGGTTATTGATTATGTAACTAATAAATACGGCGCCGACCACGTGGCTCAGATTGTTACGTTTGGCACTCTTGCAACAAAGGCAGCAATCCGTGATGTAGGCAGGGCTATGGGTATGCCTTATGCCGCTGTTGATGCTGTTGCAAAGCTTGTACCTAACGATTTTCATATTACGATTGACGAGGCTGTTAAAAAGTCTAAAGAACTTTCAAGCCTTATGCAGGAAAATGAGCAGATAAACGAACTTATCAAAACTGCAAAAAAGGTTGAGGGTATGCCGAGAAATACGTCTACCCATGCGGCAGGCGTTGTTATTACTCACGACCCTGTAAGTTCTTATGTTCCGCTTGCAACTAATGACGGAGTGCCGGTTACTCAATACATTATGACTTCTCTTGAGGAGCTTGGGCTTCTTAAAATGGATTTTCTTGGGCTTCGCACATTGACTGTTATTAATGATGCAAGCAAGGCAGCGGGAATTGATATTAATGAAATACCTATTGATGATAAAAAGGTATACAGTCTTTTCGCAAGAGGCCAGACGGAGGGCGTATTTCAGTTTGAGTCAAGCGGAATGAAGCGTATGCTTATGAATTTGAAGCCTACAAGGCTTGAGGATTTAATCGCTGCTACCTCGCTTTACCGTCCCGGTCCGGCTAATCAAATCGACACCTTTGTAGAAAATTCACATAATCCCCAAAAAGTGAGATATATAACCGATAAGCTTAAACCGATACTTGAAAATACGTATGGCTGTATGGTTTATCAGGAACAGGTTATGCAAATATTCCGTGAGCTTGCGGGATATTCCTATGGCAGGGCAGATATTGTTCGCCGTGCCATGAGCAAGAAAAAAATTGATGTTATGGAAAAAGAACGTACCGCTTTTGTTTCGGGTTGTGAAAAAAACGGCATTTCAAGTTCTGTAGCTAATACTATTTTTGACCAAATGTCGGAATTTGCAAAATATGCTTTTAATAAGTCGCATGCTGCTTGTTATGCGCTTGTGGCGTATAGAACTGCATATTTGAAATGCTATTATCCGGCAGAATTTATGGCGGCTTTAATGACGTCTGTTCTTGACCAGTCAAACAAAATTGCACGATATACGGCAGAGTGCAAAAGGCTCGGTATTCGTCTTGCAAGCGCAAATATCAATACTTCTATGCAAGGCTTCACACCGAATGGCAGGGTGATTAACTATGGGCTTTTGGGTATTAAAAATGTCGGACGGGAATTTGTTGATGATATAGTTAAAGAAAGAGAAAACGGCGATTTTAAGGATTTGCCTGACTTTTGCCTTCGTATGCAGGATAGGCATTTTAATCGCCGTGCAGTTGAAAGCCTTATTAAATGCGGTGCGATGGATTGCTTTGAATTAAATCGTCGCCAAATGCTTCAGGCTTTGCCGTCAATTGCCACCAATATTGAAAATTACAGGCAGAGCACACGCTACGGTCAGGTTGGCTTTTTTGAACTCGGCGGTAATGATTCTCCGCTTGAATTTGATGTTCCGAATGTTGATGAATTTCCTAAGGCTGAGCTTTTGAAAATGGAAAAGGAAATGACGGGACTTTACCTTTCCGGTCACCCTATGGATAAATATTCCGATTTGTGCGAAAAACTCGGATTTGCTAATATAGGCGAGCTTTTGGAAAGTGCAAATGACGATATGAGTATTTACAAGGATAAAACCTTTGTGCGTACCTGTGGCATTGTTACTCGTGTAATTCTTAAGCAAACGAGAAGCGGTGCTTCAATGGCTTTTGTAACCGTAGAGGACTTGTACGGCTCAATTGAGGTTATCGTTTTTGCAAAAGCGCTTGAAAAGTACGCACAATTTCTTTATGATGGCAGTATGATAACTATTGCAGGAAACCTCTCACTTGAGGAGGAAAAGGACGCTAAAATACTTGCTTATTCAATAGACAGCGCACCTACTCAAGCTGATTTTGAAAGCGGAAAATATAAAAATAAACCTATTCAAAACAGCAAACAGGCGAAAAGCGAAAATCACAAAAGAAAAAAGGTGGCTCTTTATTTGCGCTTTAAGAATGAAAATGATGAAAATATAGCACTTGCAAAACGAGTGACTGATATTTTTGACGGGAATATTCCTCTTTATTTTTATTATACCGATGATAAAAGGTATGCCTTGCAGCCGAGGGAGTGTTTTGTTGAGGTGAATAATACCGAAATTAAGGAATTAAAAAGGATACTTGGCGATGAGAATGTAGTTTTTGTTCATTAATTTTATGACAATACTTGACTTTTTTCTTGAAAAAATATAAAATATACAAGATATATAAGTTAAATAAAGATTATTTTGTTTTAGTCTATATTATTATATAGGAGGACATAATTATGAAAACAATTGCGGTATTAACAAGCGGCGGCGACGCACCGGGTATGAATGCAGCTATTCGTGCAGTAGTACGTACAGCATGCGAAAACGGAATTAAGGTTTACGGTGTAGTTCGTGGCTACAACGGTCTTATCAACGGAGATTTTATTGAAATGGACCTTAGAAGCGTATCAGACATTATCAATCGTGGCGGTACTATCCTTTACTCTGCTCGTTCGGTTGAGTTTGCTACAGAAGAAGGTTTAAGAAAAGCAGTTCGTACCTGCCAGGAGCACGGTATTGAGGGCGTTGTTGTTATAGGCGGCGACGGTTCGTTCCGTGGTGCAAGAGACCTTAGCGAAAGAGGTATTCCTTGTGTAGGACTTCCGGGCACTATTGATAACGATATTGCTTGCTGTGATAACACTATCGGTTATGACACCTGCCTTAATACTATTATGGAAATGGTTGACCGTGTTCGTGATACAACAGAGTCGCATGACAGATGTACTGTTGTTGAAGTTATGGGTAGAAAGGCAGGCTATCTTGCACTTAATGCAGGTATTGCTTGCGGTGCTACTTCTATTCTTATTCCTGAAGTTGAATACGATGTCCAAGAGCATATTATTGAACGTATGGAAAAAACTCAGAGAACAGGCAAAAAACACTTTATTATTATTGTTGCCGAGGGTGTAGACGTTGATGTTCATGACCTTGCTAAGGAAATAGAGGCTAAGACCGGCGTTGAGTCACGTGCCTGTGTTCTCGGTCATATTCAGCGTGGCGGCTCTCCTACTGCTAAGGACAGAGTTCTTGCTACACGTATGGGTAACTATGCCGTTAAGCTTCTTATGAATAATATCGGCAATCGTGTTGTTGCCGCTCAAAAGGAAGACGTTGTTGATTACGATATCTTTGAGGCTCTTAATATGAAGAAGTCTATTGATATGAATCTTTATAACGTTGCTCACGAGGTTTCAATTTAACCGAGTAATAAAACGAAATTCCATTCGGGGTCCCCGACAAATTGAAAATTTGACGCATCGTAGGGCAGGGGCTTGCTCCTGCCGAGCATAAATATATTAATCATTAAAAGCCTTTGGTTTATACGAATATTGTATAAGCTAAAGGCTTTTTGTCATTTTAATACTATTCACTTTGTTTGACATTTGATTATTTGAATAGTATAATTATTTTAGGAAATTTATGCTTAAAAAGGGGATTTTTATATGAAAAGGGCTATCAGTATAATTTTGTCAATAGTTATATTGCTTTCTTGTAATATAGGAATTGAATTAAATGCGTATGCAGGCGATTTCGATACAGCGGCAAAGGCAAAAAGCTATACTCTCGGTAGCACAGCGGTAGGCTGTTTTTCTTCAGATAACGAAATTGAATTTTTAAAAGTTAATGTGCCGCAGTCGGGCAGAATTGAATTTATTTCCGAAGGAAGTCATTCTTATCATATTTATTTGTATTCGGTAAATAATTCGGATAATTATATTGCCGATATTTTTGTTCCTTATAACAGCAGCTTAGGCAAAGCTTATGATAAAGAATATGATTATTTAGTGGCAGGAACATATTATTTTAAGATAGATGGCTATGCAAATGAAAATTATACTGTAAGAACATTTTTTACTTCTGCAAATGAGAGCTTTTCCGAAAGCTTAGATGTGAACAATAATGCCGTTGGAAACGCTAATCCCGTTTCACTTGATACAACGTATAACGGTATGTTAGGCGAAAATGATGAAATCGACTTTTATTCTTTCACAGTATTAAGCGGAACGCAAACTATAAATGTAAGCGCAAATGAATCTGTTTATTTTTCTGTTTATTCCACAACGGGTGAGAAAATTGCAGGTACATTTGCTGCATATAGGAAAGCATCAACAGGTACGGCAAATTGGTCGGAATCTGTATCCCTTAATGCAGGCACCTATTGCCTAAAAATATCAAAATATTCGTATTCTTGCTTCTACTCATTCTCAATCAACTCAATTCATCGGCACAGCTATAATTACTCATATACAGTAAAGCCGACAACCTCATCTAACGGCTATGATGTCTATTCATGCTCTTGCGGAGCAAAATATACAACGAATGTCAAATCGCCTAAGCCGCTTGGTGCAGTTAAAATTAAAAGTGTGAAATCACAAAGCAAAAAGCACAAAATCAAGGTGATTTGGAATACAAAATCAGGCGCGAGCGGATATCAAATTTATTATTCAAGAAACAAAAATTTCAAAAAACTTGCGGCAAAAAAGACTGTAAAAGGCGGCAAAGCAAAATCTTATGTCGGCAAGAATTTTACCAAGGGCAAGAAATATTATGTTAAAGTCAGAGCATACAAAAATGCAAACGGCAAAAAGGTTTACGGCAAATGGTCAAATGTAAAAAGCGTAAAATGCAAATAAATTAAAAATACTTATTAAAATTCTGTCAATAATAGTATAGGTGGTATTATGAAAAAAGCTATACGAATTATTGACGGAATTTTTGCGTTATGCCTTGTTATAATTTATTCTCTTGTTGCGTTCGGCGATTTTGTTTTGCCTGATAAAATAACTGCTTATTCAAACAAAAGAGTTGAATACAAAAGCATTTATTGGCTTGGTGACAGTCCGCTTTATCAGGTCGATTTTCAGAATAATTCCAAGGTATCGCCGAGTGAGAACGACATTAAGCTTTTGGGAATAATTCCCGTTAAAACGGCAAGTGTTACTCAAAAGAAAGCTAAAAAAGTGAACGTTAGCGGCGAAAGCTTCGGAATTAAGCTTTATACCGACGGCGTAATTATCGTCGGTATTCGTGACGTTGAAACCGACAGCGGCAAGTGCAATCCTGCTAAAGATGCAGGGCTTGAAAAGGGCGATATAATCGTTGAAATAAACGGTAAAAAAATGTATTCTGCCACGAGCGTGACTGATATACTTAATGATAATAACGGCAAGGAATATAATATTAAGGTCAAGCGAAACGGAAATTACAAAGAGTTTTCTTTAAAGCCCGCTTATTCCTCGGCGCAGGGGTGCTATAAGGTCGGCTTATGGGTCAGGGACTCAACGGCAGGAGTGGGAACAGTTACCTTTTATGATAAATCAACTAATTGTGTTGCGGCGCTCGGTCACCCGATAACAGATGTCGATACAAATGAAATTATGCCGATTTTGGACGGTGAAGCAGTAAAGGCAAATGTAACAAAAATTTATAAAAGCCGTGCCGGAGAGGCAGGCTCGCTTGCGTGCGAATTTACAAATGATACAATCGGTACGCTTAAAAAGAATTGCCAAAGCGGAATTTTCGGCAAATATACCTGCGATTTAAACGGCACTTATGAATATGAGGTCGCCTCAAATGATGAAATTGTCAAAGGCCCTGTTCAAATTCTTTGCACAACCGATTTGGGTAAGCCGCAGTTTTATAATGCGCAAATAACACGTATTTCTTATCGTGAAAATAAAAAAGGCAAAAATATGGTTGTAAAGATTACGGATAAGCGTCTGCTTGATAAAACGGGCGGAATAGTGCAGGGTATGAGCGGCTCGCCGATTATTCAAAACGGCAAGCTTGTCGGCGCACTTACTCACGTAATTGTTGATTCACCCGAAAAGGGCTATGCAATCTTCGCCGAGGATATGCTTGAGGAATTGTAAAATTAAACACATAATAATTAAAAAGCAAACAAACAATCAATATATTGTGGTGCAAGCAGATATTCATTTATCGCTTGCACCATATTTTTTATTGTGCAGTTTTGACGAAATTTAAGCGTGAATTTTGGTAAAAATTACAAATTTTTAAAAACGCAAAAATTCTAAAAAAATTATTAAAAAAGTGTTGACAACAGGGGCTTTATAATATATAATAGACGAGCGTGTGAACGAGGTATAGTATATAAATATATATATTATATTTATGTTTCACCATAGATATGCGATGATGTATGAGGTTGCGCCATAACCCACGGCG
>ENA-UOJG01000631-UOJG01000631.1-human-gut-metagenome-genome-assembly--contig:-C47-NODE-631-length-46351-cov-7.660403_pt1 | contig 46351 bp, 55 predicted proteins | sample MGYA00242340_ERZ723887 | MGnify/ENA metagenome assembly ERZ723887 | reverse complement strand
TTATTGCCCAATGTGTGGAAGAAAGCTATGAGAGGAGTAAATAAGATATGGACAAAAATAAAATATGTGAAGATAGGGAGCCTAAATATAATTATTGTATTATAAAATATAAAGAATTATATTTAAAGGAATTTTCATTATATCCAAGAGTAGATTGTGAAAATAATGAAGTAACTTTTGAAGCTGATTATATCTTTACATCAGATTATAATCAAGCAAATAAATTTAAAATATCAGATGCAAATTATATAAGCTCGTTATTAAGAGAAGGGACTTCATTAAAATATATATATTAGAGAGGAGTAAATAAGATATGAAAGAAAAAACAGCAGAAGAAATTAAAATAAAGTTAAAAGATATAGCAAAATTACAACATTTGTATATAGAAATATTTACAGAAGAAGATGAAGATTACCCAGACAGGAGAGTTATAAGCAATAAAGAAAGAGCAGTACAAAGAATATTAGACAAAATAACAGATAAAAGATTTAATCAAATTGAAATTTGGAAAGTAATACAATTAAAAAGTTGGGACGATACAGATAATACGTTTAAACCAATTTGTAACAGATTAAGAGAACTAGGATATGAAATTATAAATAATAATTAGGAGGTGTTTTAAGTGAAAGAAAATAAATTAAGTTTAAACGAAAGAATAAAAAGATTTACAAATAACCATTTACCCAAAACGAGATTTTTAAAAATAAAATACAATGAGAAAGTATATGAAATAAAATATCACAAAGCTTGTTTTTGGTGGCAAGAAAGATTTTCAATAAAAGAATATATTAAAAATCTGTACACTAATCATTGGGAAGCTAATGAATGTATAGGCGGAAGTAGAATATATATTTTAGGAAATGGAAGTGGTATTATTTATGGCTTTTTTCCAAGGAGAAAAATGAAAAGACAATTATATGCGAGTGCAAAATATTGGCAACAATATAAATAATAGGAGGATAGATAGTGGAAAATAGTATAGAAGAAGATATAAAAGAATTAAAAGAAATGATAGATAGTGATATAGAAAGCGTAGGAGGAGTTGAGGGCTTTAATAATTACTGTTGTGCTAACGAATGTATTACAAGCTGGATAGGTAGAGTTCTAGATATCGTAGAAAGGATGAATGAAAAATGAATTTAGACGATTTATTAAACGAAATGAGCGAAAAAATAAGAAACAGAGATTTATCTGATGAATATTTAAGAGAACATAATAATTCTACAAGAGAAGAAATTGGAATAGGAGAATATGCATACGGAATCACAATGATACCTTGTGAATGGGTTTATGAATATTTATCAGACTATAAAAGAGTATTAAAAGAGAATGAAGAATTAAAAGAAGATAGAGATAAATTTAAAAAAGCATTAGGAAGAAGAATAACATATTGTAATGAATTAGAAAAAGATTTATTTGAGAATAGTAGTAATTATGTTATTAAAAAACAAAAAGTAAAAGACAAGATAGAAGAATTAAAAAAGAAAGTAGAAGAGCTGACAGACGAGAAAGGTTATTGGGGTGGCAGTGATTTATTAGAGCAGATAAAAGTTTTACAAGAATTATTAGAAAAGGAGAAATAATATGAACGAAGAAGAAAAGAAAGCTATTGGAGAATTAGAAGAATTTATAAAAGGTCCTTGTGAAATATGTAAATATTGCGAAGCAGCTTATAAGTTAAATAGAAAAAATATAATACAATTATTAAACTTAACTAAAAAATTACAAAAAGAAAATCAAAACATAACACGACAAAGAGATTATTATAAAGCAAGATACAATGAATTAAGTAAAATAGTAGATTCAATGACAAAACATATTTATATATTAGGAGATTATGCATGTTTATATGAAGAGTGTGACGACAATATGGACAGAGAATGTGAAGACTGCATAAAAGAATATTTTTATAAGAAAGTAAAGGGTTGCATTTATAAACGAAGGAGGAAAACATGGGAAGATTAAGTAAAGAAGAATATAGAGAAGCAAAAGGCTGCTTAAAAAGATATAATTATAATTGTATTAATATAATAAATATTCAAAGAGATATATTAAATATAAGTGTAGCACCACGTGATGGATTACCCAAAGCTCCATATTCGGTTGGAGATAATACTTTAAATAAAGTAATAAAGTTAGAAGAAAATGAAGAATTACAAAAATCAATTAGAGAATATAAAGCAGTTATTCAAGCACTGCTGTTAGTAGATTCAATAGCAAACGATATATTTGAAGAGGAATATCAGAAGCGGCGAAGAAAACAAATGGAACATAATAGATAAGCTTAATATAAGTGAAGATGTTTATAAAAGAAGAAAAAGAAAACTTATATATACAGTACATAAAGAATTAAATAAAATAAAAGAAAACTTACAACCGTAAAGGCTGTAAGTTTTTTAAAAAAAGTTTAAAAAAGCATTGACATACTACGCACAGTAGTGTATAATATATACATACCAAGAGGAAAGGGGTGAGAAAATGATACTAAAGAAATTATTAAAAAAACAAAAAGAGCCGACCTTCATAAAGAAAGTCGACAAATGGCAAACTGAAATGTACTTATACAAATTAAATCAAGAACGACAAGCACAAAAGTAAGCCATAGTAGAGAGGGAAGTGCAATTCCCTCTTTGCAAATATTATAAAAGGGAAGTGATAATATGTCAAGAGATTATAAAAAAGAAAACGCATGGAAAAAGAATAAATATGAAGAAGTAAGAGGAAATATCGATAAAGAACTAGGAACAGAATTAAAAGCAAAACTAAAAGAAGAAGGAATATCAATAGCAGAATGGATTACTAATAATGCAAAAAAATATTTAAAAAAATAAATTGCCCTTTTTTTGCCCTTTTTTTATAAAAAAACCGTGTTATAATTGTATTGTGAAAAAGTGAATATAAGTTCAAGAGCTAGAAAATAGCTCTTTTTTCATGCTTTCATATAATCAATGATACTAGATAGTTGATGTTTCCCCTTTTTATAAATTAAAATTGCTCTCCTAAAATAAATTTATTATGAGTGATTCTAGTTATACTCGTATAAATAGTACGTAGCAATATAAAAAATCATTTAGTCTTGTTGTCGGAATGACATTGAAGCGAGCAAATAAGACTAACTCGCTATGATACATGTATTGTTACGTAGTGTTTATATTAATAAAACAAAGGAATAAAAGGAAATGGTAAGTGAATTATGTCTAAAATACAAATGCAAAGAGTGTCCAGAACAAGTAAAATGTTACGGTTGCGAACATAATTACATATTAATAAAAAAAGAAACAGCAAGTAATCTATATAAATGCACAAAATGTGGAAACAAATTAAGACTTAATAAAAACAATACATGCTGTGAATGTATAAACTCATGTAAAAACAAAGTACAAAGTGTAATAGATAAAGAAAAGGAAATATATAAGAAGTGTAGTGGATTTGAAAAAGAGAAGGAAGAGGAGAAAATATTATAATTGGGAGTTAGAAATAGCAAAAGGAAATACTGATAAATTTTATAACTCTACAGATTTTGATATAGCAAGAGAGCAAGTGCTAAAAAGAGATAAAAATACGTGTCAATTCTTTTTAGGCAAATGGAATGATGGCAAACATTTTCCAAATAAAATCAAAATAACAAAAGCAGAAATAGTACATCATATTATACCAATTAAACAAAGACCTGATTTAGCATTAGATATTAATAATATGGTAAGTTTAAGTTTTGAAGCACATGAGATTATAGAAGATAGAAATAGATTTAAATATAGAAAAAGAAAAAGAATTACGCAAGAAAGGTGGTAACTATGAAGCTAGAACATTTAATGCAGGCATATAAGATTAATGAAATAGAAGCGGAACTAAAAGAAGAAACCGAAGCAACAGACATAAATGGCAATAAAGAAAGAGCTGGAGTAATTAGCTTTGGCAACGGAATATCTGCAAGTTATTTATTAGATGATGAAGAAATAGTAGTAGCAATGAAAATATTCTTTAATTGCCTGGCAAGAAATAGTTTTAAAGTTGATGCACAAATAAGTTATGTAATTAAAGTTATAACAGTTATGCAAAATACAATAATGTTATTATCTAATATACCTCAAAAAGAATGTAATATGATATTACAAAGTTTAGGATTATTTGACAATACATTTACACAAGGAAAACAAATACAACACTTAGACCATACTTATAAGATAGAAATAATAGATGGATTATTATGTTTAAGTATAAATGAAAAAGAGGAGGAAAGATAATGGAAACAGATAAAAACATTAAGATAGAACAGAATAGATATAAAGAAACTAGAAGAAGAATTACCAAATTTAGAAATGTATTTGATATGAGTGATAGAGAAATAATAGAATATTTAGCAGAAGAAATAGAACAGTATAGAGATAGAATAAAAGAACAAAATAGAATAATAGATGAACTAAGTAAAATAACAATACAAAGTGAAGAAGTAACATTAGATACAATAGAAGATGAAGTGATGGATAAGGATATAACAGAAATTATATCAACAACCCAATATGCAGATGGGAAACCAATACAATCAAAGATAGAATATAAATATAAAGAAATTTAGAAGCGGAACACCCCCGTCAAAATCTCGGACTAAAACGAGCTTAAGGAGAGCGGGTGTGTGGTGCAAACTGTTCAAAAAAATCGATTCTTCACGTGAAAGGGGGGTATGAATGTGCCAACTAAGAAAAAAACAAACAAAACTATTGAAAATAAAGAGAAAGAGATGGAAAAACAAGTAAAAAATGTAGAAAAAGTTGTAAAAGCTTTAACAGAGAATGAAAAAAATAAAAGAAAACAGCAAATAGAAAAACAGAAAAGACAAAAAATAGTAAATGAAAAAGCAGACACAATAAGAGAAGCGCTAAAAGAACAATTAACAAATCAAAACAAATTTGGTGAGCAATTCGATGATATGATAGAAGATTACATTTTTCTTGTGAGTTTAAAAGAAGAATTGCAATATGACATTAAAATTAAAGGCTTAAGATACAGTTCTATGACAGGAAATGGATATACAACGGACAAGCCTAATGAGAGCGTACAAAATCTTTTAAAGGTAAATGGACAAATGCTAAAAATTTTGCAGGAATTAGATTTGAAAGCACCTGAAGAAGAAGGTGGAGGAGATGATTTACTGTAATGAAATAAATGAATATATAAAATTTGTTGAAGATAATCCGAATGAAACAGATGATGAAATTAAATTGTTAATTAAAAATATTGTAAAGCCAACATTGTCGAGAGATGATGTTTTTTTTGACGAAGAAACTTTCAAAAAAGCAATATTATATTGTGAAAAATGGTATTACAAATTATTTCCTTATCAAAAATTTGCTTATGCTTTATTTTTTATGTATGACAAGAACAATTTGGATATAGTTATCTTTCCAGATATCTTAATATTAATGGCCAGAGGAAATGGAAAAGATGGAATGATAATGCCATTAGCAAACTTTTTGCAGACTCATTATTATGGAATTAAGAATTATCACATTGATATTGTTGCAACATCAGAAGAACAAGCTTTAAATTCATTTAATGTTGTTTACAACATGTTAGAAGACAACAAAAAAACAATGAGAAAATACTTCTATTGGAATAAGACAGAAATAATTAATAAAACAACTCATTCTACATTAAGATACAACACGGCAAATGCTAAAACAAAAGATGGTAAGCAAACAGGAATGATTATATTTAACGAATATCATGCGTATGAAGATTATAAACAAATTAATGTATATAGCTCTGGATTAGGAAAAATTAAACATGCAAGAACCGTTACAATTACAACAAATGGACAGGTAAGGGAAGGCCCACTTGATGAAAAAATAGCTTTAGCAAACAATGTATTGAATGGTGAACAAAATTTTTTAGGATTATTACCAATTATATATAAAATACAGGACAAAAAAACAGTTGATGAACCAATGAAGAAATTTTTAGAAACTGGACAGAAAGAAGACATAGATATAACTGCTTGGGTTCAGGCTAATCCTAGTTTGAGATTTATGCCTATTTTAGAAAATGAAATTATTAAAGATTATTTGAAAATGCAAAAGCAAAAATCATACAGAGTAGAATTTTATGCGAAAAGGATGAATTTGCCACAACAAGATAATGAAGAAACTGTTGTTGAGTGGGAGCTAATTTTGAAAGCATCTTATATTGATGAGGAAAAAGAAATTGAAAGACCAACAGGAGAAATAAAAGGAAGAACAGCAATAGTAGGAATTGACTTTGCATCATTAAATGACTTTGCAAGTGCAGGTTTTCTGTTTAAAAGAGATGGAGAATATATTTGGAGGCAAAGAACTTGGATTTGTTCTAAAAATAAATTCTATAATGATATTAAATTTCCTTTTCAAAATATTGGACAAGATGGATTTAATGATTTTGAAATAACAAACAAAGAAAGTATAGACGCAAGAGAAATGATAATGTGGATTCTATCAGAAATGAGTAAATATAATGTTAAAAAAATTGTATTAGATACATATAGATATAAATTATTAGAACAAATTTTTAAAGAAATGGGAGTATCAGTTGAAACAAAAGATAATCCTTATGGATTGGTAAGAATGATAAGATATCCTGCAAGTATTGCAGCAATAGTTGCTCCCCGCATTGAAGTTGCATTTGCAGAAGGTAAAGTAAATATAGGAAATAGCTCAATTATGAGATGGGCAATAAATAATACTTGTGTAAAAACAGGAAAAGATGGAAACAAAAAATATGAAAAAATAGAGCCAAAATTAAGGAAGAATGATCCTTTTATGGCTTTTGTAGCAGCAATGAGTGTTCAGGAACTTTTAGATGAAGAAATTATTTATGTTTAGGTGGTGAAGTAATGTTTCTAGATAAAATATTTAAGAATGACAAAGGAGAATATGTAAATATATTAGAAGTACTGTTTGGAAAAAACGATTTAGAAAATTATATATATACAATAGCAGAGGCTCATGCAATAGATTTAATAGCAAGCACTATTGCTAAAACAGAAATACAAACTTTTGAAATGAAAAAAAATAAAATTGAAGAAAACAGAGGGAATTTGTATTGGACATTAAATATACAGCCTAATTTTAATGAAAATGGAACGAGTTTTTTATATAAATTAGTTTGTAAATTGTTAATTAATGGTTCAGCACTTGTTTTAATAAATGGCTCTAACAATGAGTATTTATATGTTGCAGATGAATTTAACATTAGCGATAAAGTTTTAAAAGAAAAAGTATTTACAGACATAATGATATCAGATGCAGAAGGAAATTCTATAAGTGTTACAAAGAAATACACAACAGATAATACTATTTATTTTTGCTTAAATAATAATTTGCTAAAAACAGCAGGTGAAGATTTTAAACGAAATACAGGAAAAATACTGAAAGCAGCACAAGGCAGCTTTATAAAAGCAAATACAGGAAAATGGAAACTGAAAAAGCCTGGTGGACAACCAATGTTGATGGATGCAGAAACTGGACAACAATTAGATTTGAAAGATTATAAAGAAAGAATAACAGATGGATTATTTAAAGAAGATGATGCAGTGGTATTGCTATCTGAAATGTTCGATTTAACAAATCTGAATGAAAACAACCAGAAAAATCTAACGGATTTTGAAAATACATTTTTGAGAATAAGCAAAACAGTAGCTCAAAAATGGAAAATTCCATTAGATGTTTTTTTTGGCGATTTTACAGACAAATCAAATGGCACGAATAATTTTATAACTTTTGGAGTGGATTTGTATTATGAACTAATAGAAGATGGTTTTAACATATCTCTCGTAGGAAAACAAAGTTATTTAAAAGGTGAATATGTAAAATTTAACAGAAGCACAATTTCTCATAGAGATGTTTTAGATTGCGGAACTGGCATTGATAAACTGACAGCAAATAAATTTAGCAGAAATGAAATAAATAAGTTTTTAAGATTACCTTATATAGATGAGGATTGGGCAAATGAACACGCCCTTACAAAAAATTATGAAAATGTGAAGGGAGGTGCAGGAAGTGAAGAATAAATTTTACAGTTTTGAAAAAGAAAGCGAGAATAGTGCAAATGTTTATATTTATGGAGATATAACATCTTATGAATGGTTTGAAAATGATGTTTCGGCTTGGGGCTTTAAAAAAGAACTTGAGGAACTGGGAGAAATCTCAGAATTAAATGTTCATATAAATTCTTGTGGAGGGGAAACATTTCAAGCTTTAGCAATTTATAATTTATTAAAGAGCTTAAAATCACAAATTAATGTATATATAGATGGAATTGCTGCTTCATCAGCATCTATTATTGCTATGGCTGGAAATAAAGTATATATGCCAAAAACATCATTAATGATGATACATAATTGCTGGACTTGTGTTCTAGGAAATGCAGAGGAATTAAGAAAAACTGCAGATGATATGGACAAAGTTAAAGAGGCTTATAAAGCAGCATATTTGTCTAAAATTAAAATTACAGAAGAAGAACTAGAAAAATTATTGTCTGATGAAACTTATTTGACAGCCCAAGAATGTTTAGATAAGGGATTTGCAGATGAATTAATAGAAACAGAAGAAGATAATACCATTAATCAATATGCTAATAAAGCTATATTCAATCTTGTTAATAAAATAAAGGAACAAGATAAAAAACAAAAAGTTGAACTTAATGAAGAAACAATAAAAGAAATATCAGAAAATGTTGCTAATAGCATAGTTCAAAGCCTAACTAAAGAAGGCGAAAAAACTAAAGAGCTATTAGATACACATCAAGAAAAACCGATTAAAGAAGATGCATGGGCATCTTTTTTTAATACAAAAAATTAAAAAAAGGTAGGTAAAAAATTATGAAAATTAATGAAACAAAAATGAAACAAGCTAGAGAAGATGCTTTAAAAATTCTTCAAGAAACAGAGGACAAATCACAAGCAGTTATTGAAGCTATGGACAAAATTGTGTCAGTTCAATATGAAGATTTAATATCAGAAATTCAAGAACAAGCAAACAAAGCAGAAAGTGATGCTAATTATGCAAAAACATTAGGCTTAAGAAAATTATCAAAAGAAGAAAAAGATTTTTATACAGCTTTAAAAGATGTAAAACAAGCAATAACAGCTAATCAAATTGATATACTTCCAACTTCAATTATTGATGTGACAATGGAAGACGTTAAAAAAGATAGCGGAATACTATCAGACGTAAACTTTACTCCAGCAGATGTTAAAAAATGGATCGTAGCAGAAAAAAGTGGTACTTATGCATGGGGTGCATTAACTGACAGCATTACTGGAGAATTAAGTGCAGAGTTTGAAACATTAAATATGGATGTAAATAAACTTTCAGTTTATTTAGTAATACCAAAAGGAATCAGCGACTTATCGTTGCCATTTGTAGATAAATATTTTACAGCTATACTAAAAGAAGCTTTAAATGATGGATTAGAATATGGATATTTACAAGGAAATGGGGTTAAACAACCTATAGGAATTTATAAACAAATTTCTGCAGCAAATTCAGATAAAACACAAAAAGATAAAACAGTTAATACAACATTAACTAACTTTACTCCAAAGGGACTAGCAGCTGCAAAAAAATACTTATCAAGAAATGGTAAAAGGACATTTGATAAATTAGTTTTAATTTGCCATCCAAATGATGAAGCAGATTATGTTGCACCTGCAATATATGATGCTGAAGGAAGAATGATAAGCTCATACAAAAACCTTGTTGTTAAAAGCTCTGCTAATAATCCAGAAGGAAAAGCAGCTTTAGTAATTCCTAAAAAATATACAATGGGATTATCAAATTTTGGAATAAAAAATTATGAAGAAGTAAAAGCACTAGATGATGCTGATGTTGTTATAGGAAAAGGATATGCAAATGGTAGGGCAACAGATGATAACACAGCTTTCGTTTTTGATGTAACAAAATTAGAGGAATATGTTGCTCCTGTAAAAGTTATTGGAACTGTAGAAACAAGTGTAAAGGGAACAGTAACAACAAATACTGAAACACCAGGAGCTTAGATATAAGCTCCTGAATATAAATAGGAGGAATTAAAAAATGATTTATAAAGTAATTGAGAAATTTAAAGATCTAAAAGACAATGACTATATTTATGAGGTGAATGATATTTATCCTAGAGAAGATATTAAACTTGAAGACATACCTCAAAAAAGAATTAAAGAATTGACAACTAAGAAAAATAAAATAGGCAAAATTCTAATTGAAGAAATTGAAGAGGAATCTGCTAAAAAAATAGAAGAATAGAGAGGTGTATAATGAACAATACACAAATTGAAAAATTAATTGAGGAAATTAGATCAGAGCAACATGTTTCGCCAAATGAAGAAGATGAGGTTATAGAAAAGCTAATAAAAGAAGCTGAATTTGATATTAATAGCAAATCTGGAGCTAAAATTGATTATGATGCAGACTTAACAGCAAGAGGCTTGTTAAAGAATTATGCAATGTACAGAAGATTTGGCAGAATTGCTGAATTTAAACAGTTATACGCAGGAGATTATGCTGACTTACAAGCAAAATATTACAAGCCTTCCGACATATAATGATGGAAAACTTAAGCTTTTTGCTATAAAACAAACCCAAAATACTTGTCCTGTTGAATATTTAAAAAATATGAAAAAGGAAGTATGGTTTGAAGAATTATCAATATCAGACAAACTTCGTTTTGAAAGCGAAGAAAGAAAAAGAAAGCTCTCTTTAAAAATTAGAATACCTCAAATGAAAGAAATAACCTCTTTAAATGTTGTAAAAATAGGCAATGAATATCACAAAGTGTTTAATGCCTATCACTTTACTAATAATGATGGATTTAAGCAGACAGATTTAACTCTTGAGGAATATCCAAGAGTAAAATTGGAGGAAGATTTATGACAAAAAAAAAATTAGTTGAATTACTAGAAAAGTTAAAGATACCTATAAAAGAAGGAACGCCGACTGATGAAATTATGGAAGACGAAGTTAGAGTTTGTTTTTGGGATTATTATTGGGAAGACCAAACAGCAAGTGGAAAAGATTATAACACTGTAGTTACTTATCAGATTTCTATAATAGCTGACAGACCAAGACATACGAAACTTTTGGAACTAAAACATTTATTGAATGATATAGAGCTATTTCCTGCGATACAACACGAATATGATCCAGAAACAAGGCGTTGGCATTCATTTTTCTCACTAGAGGTATTAGAAAATGTCTAATGAAGTTTACGGATATAGTGGATTTGAGGCAATGTCTGAAATTTTGGAAAAATATATAGATGGTGCAGACAATGCAGTAGATGTATTAGAGACAGGTGCTAAAGAATTTGTTGGTGATTTGTTAAAACTTCCTAAACCAATTTCAAAAATTAGAAAATCAGGCTACACACACTTAATTAAGTGCTTTGCATATAAAAAGAAAAACAAAGAAGTAGAGGCAGGATGGGGCAAATATTATGGCCCAATGCTTGAGCATGGAACTGTAAAAATGAATGCTCAAGAACATCTATACCCAGTATGGGATAGAAATAAAGAAAAGTATTATAAAAAAATGCTTACCAAGTTAGGAATAAAAACTTGGTAATTTTTTATTAAAAGGAGGATTTTAAAATGGCAATTAATACAAAAAAACCTATGGTAAAAGAAACAGTAGGTGCATTATACTATGCATTCAATACACCAGATGCTTCTGGCAATTTCACAACAACATATGAAGAAAATGTTACAAAAAGCAATGTAGTAAAAAATATAGGAACTACAGAAAACTCTGAGGTAGCTGTGGTTAGAGCTTCAGGACAAGACTATACAACTGTAAATCAAAACGAAAGTATAGAGATGGCAGTAGAAGTAGTTGCTTTTGACCCAGAAGATTTAGCAAAAATGAGAGGAGATGTTATAGGTACAGCAGGATTAAACCGTTCTGGAAGAACAGCCACAAGACCTTTCTTTGCATTTGGAAAAGTTGTAAAAAAACTAGAAGGAAAATTTGAATTAGCTTGGTACCCTAAATGCCAATTAGTAGAAAATACAGATGATATCGCAACAAAAGAAGAGAGCTTTTCAGAGCAAAATGATACAGTAACTATAAAAGCTTATGCATATAATGACTTAGGAGATAAAAAAACATATGTAAACAATGAAATGTCAAAATTCCCAGAAGGATTAACAGAAGAACTATTCTTTGCAAAGCCAATTTTAGATGATGCAGGACTAGCTGCAGCAATTACACCAGGAACTTAGAAAAAAGTTGGGCTCTAGAATTGATTTAGAGCCCTTTTTATAAGGAAATAATACAAAGATATGAGGTAATAATATGGAAATAGAATTAAAAAATGGAGAAAAGATAATTTTAGAGGTGACATCACTTTTTTTAGAATATATTGAGGATTATGAAGGCGGACTAGAACAATTAAAAAAAGATGCAGAAGGGCAAAAAGATAAAAACGGATATACAAAAACAATGTATGCAACAAATCAAATTTTATATGCAATAATAGCATCAAACTATGACGAGCCTTTAACATACAGGCAAGCGGTGCGACTTGTGAAATTAGAAGATATTGACCCAATTATTAATTTTGTAATAAACAATACTCCAGATATTAAGAAAGGCAATGTTATAAATATAAACAAGCCGAAACACAGAATGTAGAAAAATGCAAAATTATGTCGAAACATTTTTCTTGTAATATTTTGCTGCAAAAGGTAAAATGTAATAAGGAAGGTGATATTATGGAATGTCCAAAATGTAATAAAAAAGTAAGTGAACTAGACGAAAAATGTCCATACTGTGGATTAGATTTTGAAATTTATGAAAAAGAAAAAAACATAAAAAAAGAGAATTACGAAAGCGGCTATAAAACAGTTGCTTTAAGATTTATAAATGCTTTTCAATTAATTTGTTGTATAATAATTGCTTTTGTGAATTGGAGCAATGAAAAGATAATTGCAGGATTTACATTTTTATTTAGTGGAATTGTACTGTTTGCATTTATAAAAGGCTTTTCAGATATAATCGATTTGCTAGATAGTATAAATGGTAAATTAGACAACAAGTAGAATATTAAAAAACAATGAGTATCAAACAATAATGAAGTAAGCTTTTGCAGAAGGTTGAACAGCTTGTAAAGTTTGCCACTAGGAGATGAACAAGGATGAATAATAATAACATAGAATCTAAATACAAGATAATAGGATTTATTGCATTTATTATAATTTGCATTGTATTATACTTTTGCATATTTGGCTCTAATAGTAAAGAAAATAATACAAGTAAAGAACCAGACGAAATAGAATTAATGACTTATGCTCAAATGGTCTTAGAAGATAATTTATATAAACCAGACTATTCAAGTTATAAAGGAGATTACGAATTTATAAAAACAGGATTAAGATATAAAATAGAAGGAAAGGTAAATGGCGAAAAGTTCTGGATGATTATAGAATTTGTAGATGAAACATATGAAGAATATGATTTGATATCACTACAAATTGGAAATAATAAAATATATTAATAAAAAACATTTGCAAATGCAGGTGTTTTTTATTTAGCATCAGATTTACTCTGGTGCTTTTATTATGCCTAAAAAAGAGGTGAAATAAAGTGGGAAGTAATGATTTAAAAAGAGTAGGACTTATATTTACAGAAGAGGGAGCAAAAGATTTTAAGAAAACTCTTCAAGATATAAATATAGAAATGAATAAGAATTATAATCAATTTAAGCTAACACAATCACAATGGGATAATTCTACTAAATCAACAGAGAAATTAAAAGCACAACAAGAATATTTAACAAATGCTTATGAGATTCAGTCAGATAAAGTAAATGTTTTAAAAATGCAATTAGCTGATTTAGAAAATGCAGAAAATAAAAATACAACAGCTATAAAAAAGAAACAAAATGAATTAACTAATGCAGAAATTAAACTAAAAAATTATGAGAGTAAATTAAAAGATGTTCAAACACAACTTACAAATACAGGTAAAAAACTTGAAGAATGGGGAGAAAAAGTTGAAAAATCAGGAAAGAAAATAGAAAACGCAGGCAAGAAGTTGTCTGCGTTTTCTGCTGCAAGTATATCAGCCTTAACTTTAAGTGCTAAGAACGCAATAGATTTTGAAGATGCTTTTGCAGGAGTAGAAAAGACAGTTGATGGAACGAAAGAACAAATGGAAGAATTAAAACAGGGCATTAGGGATATGGCAAAAGAAATGCCTTCTTCTACAACAGAGATAGCGGCAGTAGCAGAAGCAGCAGGACAGTTAGGAATAAAGACAGAAAACATATTAGATTTTTCAAAAGCAATGATAGATCTAGGAAATTCCACAAATCTTACTGCTGATGAGGCTGCTTCACAGCTTGCAAAATTCGCAAATATAACTCAAATGTCACAAAAAGACTTTGACAAATTAGGATCAACAATTGTTGATTTGGGTAACAAATATGCAACAACAGAAGCGGATATTGTAAGTATGGCCATGAGATTAGCTGGCGCAGGAAAACAAGTTGGTTTTTCGGAAGCGGAAATTTTAGGATTGGCAACAGCATTAAGTTCAGTAGGTATAGAAGCAGAAATGGGTGGTTCAGCAATTTCTAAAGCTATGGTAAAAATGCAGAATGCTGTAGAACAGGGAGGCACAAAGCTAGATACAGTATTAAAAAAGACAGGAATGACTTTAAGAGAATTAGAATTAATGTCTGCGAATGATTCCAGGGGATTTAAAGAATTGTCGCAAAGTATTGGTATGACAAGCACAGAAGTTAAACAATTAATAACAGCAGGAACAAACCATGAAGACTTAGCAAAAGTTTCAGGAATGACAACAGAGCAATTTAAAAAAGCATGGAAAGAAGATGCTGCAGGTGCACTATCAGAGTTCATTAAAGGCTTAGGAGATGCTGAAAACAAAGGCGAAAGCGCAATTACAATGCTTTCTGAAATGGGGCTAACTGAAGTTAGATTAAGAGATTCTTTGTTGCGTGCAGCAAATGCTGGGACCCTGTTTAATGATGCAATAAATACAGGAACACAAGCATGGAAGAATAATACAGCATTAACAAATGAAGCAAATAAAAGATATGATACTCTAAAAAGTAAAATAAAAATAGCAATTAATAAATTAAAAGATATGGCTATTACTCTCGGAAACAAACTAATGCCAAGTATTGAAAAAGTAATAGAAGGACTTGGAAAATGGATTGATAAGTTTAGCAAATTATCAGATAAGCAAGTAGATATGATAGTAAAAATAGGACTTATTGTTGCGGCAATAGGACCTTTGGTTGCGATAATTGGAAAAGTAACATCAGCAATAGGCGGAACAGTAAAAGGAATAGGAACTTTTACTCAAGCAATAGGAGTAATGCGAGGAAGTGTGACAACAACAGATACAGCAGTTAATGGATTGGCAAAAATAATTCAAGGGTTATCGAGCCCAGTGGGAATTGCAATAACGTCAATAGGTGCTTTAGCAAGTGCATATATATGGCTAAGAAGTGAGGCTGAAAAGATACCAGAAGAATTGCAAAGAAATATAGAAGAAATGGAAAAGGTAAAAAAAACGCATGAAGAATATAGAGAAGAATTGGATAAAACAGCGTCTAGTAGCCTTGCTGAAATTAAAAATACTGAAGATTTAAGAAATGAATTAAGTAATTTAGTAGATGAAAATGGAAAAGTAAAAGAAGGATATAAGGACAGAGTATCGGTAATTTTAAATGAACTAAACAAAGCGTTAGGAACAGAATATACTTTAACAGGAGATGTTATAAATCAATATAAGACATTACAAGAAGAAATTGATTTATTAATATTAAAAAAGAAAGCTCAAATTATTTTAGAGAATGAAGAATCGAAGTACTCAACGGCAATTCAAAATAAAACCAGTGCATATAAAGACATGATAAATGCTCAAAATGAATATAATAAGGCGTTAGAAGGGAAAACTTATGAACAGTACTTTAATGATCTTCAACAGAAATATATAGATGCAGGATATACAGCAAAAAAATCTGCAGAACACGCAAAAGATTATATGTCAAAGTGGGTAGATGGATATAAAGAAACTTTTGAAAGTTATCAGACCATATATAATGATTATTTAACAGATATTGCTAAATATGAAAATGATTATGCGATAATGCAAAGCAATAATACTGATAAAATAAAAAAAATGACAGATGAAAGAATAAGCAATTATGGAAGAGAAAAATTGTCAAGAGAAGCGCAAATACAAGAAGGTATTCAACAAGAAATTTATAATATAGAAGAATTAAAAAAAATATATCAAGAAGACTTAAACAATAAAAATGAAATCTCTGCGCAAGCTAATGCTAATGCCATCGAAAGCTCAAATCAAAGACTACAAACATTATTGGACGAATTAACTGCACAAACATCTACTATTAATGAAAATAGTCCAGAAGTCATAAATGCTTGGAAAGAATTGGCAACAAGTTCGTATGCTACGTATTACGAGAGAGTTTCAAAAATGCCACCAGAACTAAGTAAAAAAATTCAAGAAATGACGGGTGTTACTGCAGAGAGAACACCAGAATTGGTAAAAGAAACCGAAAATATGATGAGTTCAGTCTTAGATGAAATAGAGCAAAATGCAGAATTTAAAAGTGAAGCTATTAAAAATTTAAACAGCTTTCTATCTGGTTTGTCTGATAGCGAATTAAAAGAGCTACTAGAACAAGCGGGGATTGAAGATGTAGACAAAGTAATGGAAGGAATAAAAAAAGGAAACTTATCAGAAGAGCAAGGGAAAAATATTCTCAGTGGTTTAAACAGTGGATTAAATAACAAAAGCTGGAAAGATAGCTTATGGAGTACTGCAAGGGGAATAGCATCAAAATTATCAGGACTTCTCACTGTAAAAGCACGTGTTAATGGAGCAACATCTAAATTACCAGGGCATAAATTAGGATTAGATTATGTTCCAAAAGATAATTATGTGGCTAGATTACATAAAGGAGAAAGAGTTTTAACAAAAGAGGAAAATGAGGCTTATACTCAAGCGGAAGAGAATGGAAAAAGAAAAAACTTATCAAAAAACTCAATCACAAATCAAGAAATAGATTACGGAAAAATGGCAAGTGCATTTCTAAGTGCATTAAATAAATGTAAATTAACGTTAGATGAAGATGGCTTTGCAAGAATAGTAAAAAATGAATTATACGAGGTGTTATAATGTTTAAATTTAAAGGAATATCAAATACAGATATGCAAGTTGTAATTGAAGAAGAAGAACATTTCTTAGCTAAAGCTTCACAGAAATATGAAGTTACAGAAATAGAAGGAAGAGATGATGCTATTTTTGATGAATTAGGCTATTCTTATGTTGAAAGACCTATTTATGTACAATGCTTGAATCCTAACAAGCTTGATGATATCCTTGCATGGCTAGATGGTGGGGGAGAGCTAGAATATAAAGGAAGAAAAACGAAAGCAAGATTTTATGCGGAATTAGAACCAAAAAGGACTGCAGGAATCAAAATTATTGACACTAATTTTATCAGAGCTCCATTTTGGGAGAAAGCTGATGATAATTATATAGTAGTTACAAATAATGTTCAAAACGAAGGAAATAAAACAAGCAGACCTATAATAAGAATTGAAAAAGGTTCAAGTGATAGTATTGAATTAACTTTAGGTGGTGTTAGGTTTAAATATACGTTTAGCGAAAATGATACTTATGTAGAAATAGATTGTGAAGAAAAAACAGTTGTATATGAAGGCCTTAATAGAAGCAGAAATCTTGAAATAGGATACAAATATCCAAAATTAGAAGTAGGAAACAATGCAATCGTAATACATAGTGGCTCAGCTACTGTCAAAATAAAAAGAAAGGACAGATGGCTATGATTAAAATATTTAATGCAACTGATACAGATTTTAAAACAGCAGGAAACATTATTATTAATCCTTTGCATTGTCATGAGATTAAGAAAAAGTCTTTAAATGGATGGTATATTGAAGTAGAAATTCCAATTAAATATAAAGAGTATATAGAAGCCGATAAGCTATGTGTAGTAAAAACAAAATCTAAATTAAAACCACAAGCATTTAGAATAAATGATAGCATAACATATACGAATAGAAAAATAAAATTCACAGCTGAACATGTAATGTTTGATAGTAGAAGATATGTACTTTTAGATGTAAGACCAACTAATTTAAATGGCCAGAATGGGTTAAAATATGTTAATGAAAGGACTGATAAAACCAGTCCTTTTTCTATTGACTCAAATGTTGAAAACGTAAGTACAGCATATTTCATAAGAAAGACTTTATTAGAATCTTGGCAAGTGTTTGAAGAACGATGGGGAGGAGTATTTGAAGCAGACAACTGGGATATTAGTTTTAAACAAAGCATAGGAAAAGATAATGGCGAAACTATTGTTTACGGTAAAAATATGCAGGGATTCGAGATCTTTGAGGACTGGTCTAATGTATGCACAAAAATTTTACCAGTTGGATATGATGGACTTTTATTGCCTGAAAAATATTTAGAAAGCGAAACTCAATACGAAATACCATATACAAAAATAGTAGATTTTCAAACGGATTTAAAAACAGAGGAACAAACAGAAACTAATCTATTAGTAGAGTTAAGAAACAATGCAAGCAAATATTTAGAAGAAAATTGTGTTCCTAAAGTTAGTTATACAGTAAATTCAAATGTAAATAATGATTTAGAGATAGGGGACACAATAAAAGTTTTACATCCTTTTGTAAATATTTTTACAGAGGTTTTAGAGTATGAATATGATTTGATTTCTGAAAAAGTGAAGTCATTGACTTTTGGAAATTACACAAGAGATGTCAAAACAAAATTTAACAATATAAAAAATACTATTGAAACAATTAAACAAACAGTATCAAAACAAGAGATAACTATAAAAGAACAAACAAATCTGATTAATTCTCTAAATAAAAATGGATATGTTTATATAGATGATAATGAAATTTTAATACTTGATCAATTGCCAAAAGAGAAAGCAAAAAATGTATGGAGATTTGGACTAGGTGGTATAGGGTTCAGTTCAAAGGGATATGAAGGGCCATTTGAAACAGCAATAACAATGGATGGAAAAATAAATGCTGATTTTATAACGACAGGAACAATGGCTGTTGATAGAATAGAAAGTTTGGCAAATTTTATAACTGATACAAGTGCTTCAATAGCAGCAATTGAGTTACAACAAGACAGTATAACTACAAAAGTATCATCACTTGAAAAAACAACAGTAAATAAAGTACAAGTTCAATATGCCTTAGGAGATACTTCAACTACTCCACCGACGACTGGATGGAGTGAAACTGCCCCAGAATGGCAAGCAGGAAAATATATGTGGCAAAAGACTGTTACAACATATTCTGATGGAGCAACAAAAGAATCAAAAGCGACTTGCATACAAGGAGCAAAAGGGGAAACAGGAACTAGTGGAACTGATGGCAAAGATGGAACAAATGGTAAAAATGGAAATGACGGACGAGGAATAGCTTCAACAGTTATTACCTATCAAGCTTCATCATCAGGGACTACAACTCCAACAGGAACATGGCAAAGTACTATTCCAACAGTTACTGCAGGACATTACTTGTGGACTAAGACAGTAATTAACTATACTAGTGGTGAACCAACAACATCATATTCAGTTAGTATGATGGGAAAAGCAGGAGCTAATGGTAAAAATGGAACATCAATATCAATAACTTCAAAATCAGTTACATATCAAATTGGTACAAGCGGTACAACAACCCCAACAGGTACATGGTCAACATCAGTACCAACACTAGAAAGTGGAAAGTATTTATGGACTAAAACTTATGTTAAATATTCAGACTCATCTGAAACGACATCATATGCAGTAAGTTATTGTGCTAAAGACGGTGTAAAGGGTGATAAAGGTGCAACAGGCAAAGGAATTAAATCAATACAAGACCAATATTACTTATCTACTAGCAACACAACTCAAACTGGTGGAGCTTGGAAGAATACGCAAGACGCGTGGGAATCTGGAAAGTATATTTGGACAAGGTCTCATATAACTTGGTCAGACGACACAACAACAGACACTACGCCGATTCTAGCAGAGAGTTTAAACACAGCAAATGAGAACGCTGTTCTTGCACAAGAAAAAACGGCGGAGCAAAAAATAGAGATTGATTCAATTAAGCAAACTGTGAGTCAAACACAAACAACAGTTGCTAATAACTATACCGAAATCAAGCAGAAATTTGGCGATTATGCACCTAAAAGTGATGTAATTACGTTACAAAATAGTGTCGAAAGAATCCAAACAGACACATATACAAAGACAGAAATAAACACTAAATTAACGGACGGAAGCGTAACAAAAGTTACAACAACTTGTGGAACTTTTGACGAGAACGGATTAACAATAGAAAAAACAAACGCAAAGACAAAAGGAAATTTCAACGAAAAAGGAATGAAAGTCGTTGACGCAACAGGCTCTAGTGAAGAAATACTTTTATTCGCTGGTTACGATGAAGAAACAGACGAAACTATTGTTAAAAGCAAGAATATGACAGTAGAAAAATACTTGACAATAGGAGCAAACTGTAGATTTGAAGACTATGTAAATCCCGTTTTAGGTGGAAAAGGAACAGGGGCATTTACTCTATAGAAAGGAGAAAGAAATGGCAAGAATAAATGGTAGCGTATCGCAAAGGTCAGATAGTTATTCGTTTTTTATAGACTGGTCAGAAAGCATGAACTCAAATTATACAAGTACTAACCAAACAACAGTAAGTGCTACAGCATATATATATTGTTCAAAACATACAGCGCATGCTAGTGGATTATCTCAAAAATTAGTAATAGATGGAACAGAATTTACAGCAACAAAATCAGTAAATTTAAGTTCAGGAGTAACAGTAGCATTAGTTAGTGGCTCGAAAACAATAACGCACGACGCAGACGGAAGAAAGTCCATTACTATAAGTGCTGATTGTGATTTGCCTGATGGTAATGGTTGGGGTCCTGCTTGGGGTAGTGCTAGTGGCACGGCAGAGCTAACAACAATCCCAAGAGCAAGTTCAATATCAGCAACAGACGCAAGCATAGGAAGTTCTTCAATCATTATTATAAACAGGGCGAGTTCAGGATTTACTCACACAGTTACATATAGTTTCAGTGGTTTAAGTGGAACAATAGCAACAAAAACAGGTAGTACAAGCTTAGGCTGGACAGTACCAGCAAGCTTTTATCAGAAAATTCCAAACAGTCAAACAGGAACAGTAACAATAACTTGCGATACATATTCAGGAGACACAAAAATAGGAACAAAAACAACAACAATGACAATAAGTGTTCCAGAAAGTTCGCACCCTGTAATTGATAGTGCAACAGCAATAGATACAAATGCAACAACAGTAGCATTAACAGGAAGTAATAAAAGATTAGTAAATTATAAATCAACAGTAAAACTAAGTGTAACAGGTAGATGTTTAAATTACGCAGGTTTTAGTAAATTAAGAGAAAGAAATATATATGATATACCTGCTACAAAAACAACAAGTGGTGCTACAACAACTGTAACAGGCACAAAGACTTATGAAAATAATACATTAGAACAATTTAAGATTTGCTTGGTAGATACAAGAGATAAAATGAGTGATTATAAAATTTTAAATCAAGCAAATGGAGATTTTACAGTAGTACCATATATTCCCTTAACAATAAATGCAGAGTTTAGAAGAACAACTCCAACACGGCGGAGGAGTAAGCTTAAGCTTTTCAGGAAATTTCTACAATGGCTATTTTGATACAGCTAAAACTAAATTTAATACACTAGGAATTAAATGGAGATATAGAGAAGCAGGCTCTTCAACTTGGTCAGCTTGGACAAGTTTAGTTTTAAATACTGGTTTTAAATATGGTACAGGAAACACATATTTTAGTGGCAACGGTACATCTTTACAAGAAATTTCACTTGGAACTGGATTTAACTACAAAAAGAACTATATTTTTGAATTATGTTATAACGATAAATTATCAAGTGTAACTTATTCTCAAACTGTCAAAGAAGGAGAACCTTGTTTTGATTACGGAAAAGATAAAAATGGAAACAATTATTTAAATGTAAATGGAGAGTTTTATAAAAAGAATAAAAAGTTAATTCAGACAAATATGATTACTTTTGCAAAAAATAATGACCAGAGCCTTGCTAAAGATACAAAAGTAACGTTAGAGCTTAATGAAGTGATTGCACAAATAGGAGACAAACTAAGTACAAGCAACTACGGGGTAAAGATAGGCAAAGGTGTTTCTAAAGTTAAAGTGAGTGGTATTGCGTGGATTGAGGCTGGATGGAGCACAAACGGTTCAGGTTACAGATGGTTACAGATATTGAAAAATGGTAATACATACAAAGATGTTGTTGCCATGGCAATGGTGCCAGAAGCAGTTAATGTGTGGGGTTCCCCTTCAATTCCTTCAGCGTTAGTAGAAGTCAAAGAAGGAGACTTAATATTTATGGCGGTAGTAGTATCTGTTGATGGTTATTGCCGAGCAGGAAGTTATGGAAAAGCTTCTACATATCTGACAGTAGAAGTTGTAGAGTGATGGAGGTGAGAAGAGTTGGATAATACAGTAACAACAGTAATAGCCTTCATAGTATCAATGATACCTATTTTCACAGTAATAATAAAACTAAATAGTACAATAACAAAATTAAACACAACAATAGAGGTGTTAACTGAACAAATGAAGTTTAGCCAAAAAGATAGAAATAAGATTCATGAGCAATTAAATAATCACGAAACAAGACTATCAATATTAGAATTAGAATCAAAGGGAGGTAAAATATAATGGAAAACAAGAAGCTAATAATTACAGCAGTTGTAACAATCATATTAGCATTAGCAGGAGTATTTTTTGGAATAGAATACTCACAAGAAGATGTAGACAAAATAAGCGAAGGTATAGAAACAGTAGTCAATATAGTGGACAACCAGTCTACAACAGAAATACCAGAAGCATATATAGAAGATGAACAAAAGCTTGAAGAGCAAGAAACAGAAGATGAAGGATTTGAACTACAAGGAGAGATAGCTTACAACGGTTCTAGTGAATTGCCAAGCGTGAGCCTAGGACAATATACAGGACTTACATATTATTCACAAATAGACCCACGTTGGAAAAATAAACTATATACAAGCACAGGAAATACAAGTCAAACAATGGGGTCAAGTGCATGTGGACCAACTTGTAGTGCAATGGTAGTTAGTTCAATAAAAGGAACAATATTACCAACTGAAATGGCTGATTTGTATGTAAAACACGGCTATAGAAGTGCTAACAACGGCACATATTGGTCTGCATTTAGATGGACAGCAGATGTATTTGATATAGGCTATAAAGAAGTGCAAAGATTAAATGATGTGTGTGACGTGCTAGAAGAAAACTATATGGTAATAAGTGCATGCGGAAACGGTCTATTTACAACAGGAGGACACTTCATATTAATATATGGCTATGAAGATACTAACGAAAATGGACAATGTGATAGTGGAGATAGATTAAAGATATATGACCCATACTTGTATTCAGGTAAATTCAACTTATCTACAAGACGTGGTAAGGCAACAGTTGAAGGAAATACAGTATATGTAGAAAAGGAAACATTTAGAGCTTATGCAAATTATAGTGGATTCTTTGCATTCAAAAACGATAGAGCAAATACAAAAGAAGATAACACAAACGTAGTAACAGCAACTTACAGCAGATATGTAAAAGTAAATACTTCATTAAACGTAAGAAGTGGACCTAGTACAAATTACAGTATAGTAGGCAGAAAATACAACGGAGATAAAGTAACAGTATATAAAGAAAGCTCGAATTGGAGCAACATTGGAATAAATGAGTGGGTGTCTAGTGATTTTTTAACAGATAGCAACGTACAGCCTATAAGTAATACAGTAGGGCAATATAAAAAACTAAAATCAACAACCACATTATATTCAAATAGCAATTTAACAGGTACAAGATATACGTATTTAAAGAATACAAAAGTTAAGATATTGCAAAATGTATCAAATACTGTAGATAGAATATATGTGCCAGCAACTGGTAGATATGCTTATGTAGATAATTCAGCATACGGAACAATAACAGTATCAGGAGTAAATCTAACAGGGCAATACAAAAGATTTAAAAGCAATACAATAATATATTCTAATTCAAATCTATCTGGAGCAAAGTATTATTACTTGCCTAAAACAAGAGTAAAAGTTATAGCAGACTATGGAAATGTTAATAAAATATATGTTCCAGCTACTGGAAGGTATGGTTTTGTTTCAGAAAATGTTTATAGATAAAAAATGAACAAAAACACCCAAAAACCAAGGTATATAAGTATATTCATTAAAAAAATAAAACGCTTAAAAGCGATTCTCGTGAGCCGATTTTTAGCTTGATTTTAGGGAAAAAATAATTTGTATCGGTGTATTGAAATCTTGAATAAACTATATTATAATAACGAAAGAGGAGGGGATTTTATGAGCAACATTAATAATAAATTAGAAGAATTATCTGCTAGTATTTTAATAAATAATGATATGTTAAAAGTCCCTGTTGACGTTTTAAAACTTGCCAGATTAAATAATATAAAAGTATATCAAGGAGACTTAAATTTAGATAAAAAAATTTCTGGAGTAATAAGATATGATAAAGCTATTAAAGCTTTTGAAATATTAGTAAACAAAAATGACCCTCCAGTAAGACAAAGATTTACAATAGCACATGAATTAGGACACTTTTTCTTGCACAAAGATATACTAGAGAGTGAAGAAATACACATAGATACAATGTATAGAATGCCAGAAGAGAAAGAAAAAGAAGTAGATTATTTTGCAGGGGCTCTACTTATGAATAAAATACTATTAGAAAAAATGTATGAGAAAAATACATCAATAACACAATTAGCGGAAATCTTTAAAGTTTCTGTATCAGCTATGACAGTTAGACTAGATATATTAGGTTTATTGTGAGCAAAAGATTAAACATAAACATCCCTGCTGAAATAGACAAGCTATTTGATACTAAAGTAGAAATGAAACAAATAGAAAACCAAGAAGATACAAAACCCATCGATGAAGTTACAAAAAAATGGGGAATGAATGACAAATTAGTTGAGCTATTTATTGATAAAATAAAAGTAGAAAAAGAATTAAAAAATAAATATGCAATTTATTTAATATGGATTCTTATTGCACAGCTAGTATTTCTTAATATATGGTTTGTATTAAAAGGGTTTAATGTTATTAAATTTTCTAATACAACATTTAATATTTTTATAACAGGTGGTTTAGCCGAAGTTTTCTTATTAGTAAGAGTAATTGTCCAGTATTTATTTGAAGACAATTTGTCGGAATTATTAAAGATATTGGTAAGAAGTAATAATGGAACGGGAGCAAAAAAATATAATAAAAATAAAAAAGAACAAAACAAAGACTAGTATAATCTAGTCTTTGCTGCTATTCAGATTCAATTATTATTGAATGGCATTTAGGACATGTTGTTTTATAGTATTTTTTGTTATCAACAAATATTAAAGTGTCGTCTCTGCTAAAGGTATTTTCTTTCAAAGCTAAATTGCTGGCAATAATAATTTCAAATTCATTTTTACAATTAGGACATTTAATTTTTTCATCCATAAAATCACCTCAAGCAAAATATATATGAAAATACGGAATAGTTCAACAAATTTTTAATGTCACGATTCGACACATTTTTCAAAAATGATATGCTATAATAATAAAGTATTTAGAAATAAATACGGGGGGCTGTAGGAAAAAACAGCAAAGACTAGCTGAGAGAGGCTAGTCTTTATTCATTTTAATATTAATCAGCAAATCTATAACTTGAGATACTTCCATAACTTCTCTTGAATTTATTCCGTACACGTCTATTCTGCGATACATTTCTTCTTTTAAGTTTTCTATATCTAATTCAGAGTAAAACAAATCATCAACTTTAACCTCAAGAGCATTTGCTATCTTATACATAGTTTTAAGAGAAGGATTAAATTTTTTATTGTTCTCTAATTCAACTAAATATGTTCGAGCAATATTTGTCATTTTACTTAATTGATATATAGTCAAAGATTTTTTTAATCTAATATTTTTAATTACGAATACAAACATAAAATTACCTCTAAAAATTATTATGTCCATATTTTAATACAATTATTTTTTTATTTCTACGTGTCGCTACCAGCGACATATTGAACTTCTGTAACCATTGCAAAAAGCCAACTTTATTTTGTCGAATTTCTCGAAATCCTTGTGAGAGTAATATTTTGTCGAACGATTTTTCTTGACTTTGTCGAAAAAGGTAAATATAATTTAACTAGATTAAGAAACGCGTTTCCATTTTAATGAATGGAGAATTTATATGGAAAAATTAGTTGTAGAAAATTTATGTAGTAAATATGGAAGAAATGAAAGACTAATTAAATTAATGGTAAAAGATATTTTAAATGAAGGGCACACTTTGAAAGAAGCAGCAGATTTAATAAGTATGTTTTACAATAAAAAAGGTATGCAATAAAGTATGCAATAGGGGAGATATTTTTAAATATAACGTGCTATAATAAGATAAAAATATAACCTTTTTCATAGTGAAAACTATATATAACTAGTAAAAAATAAGGTTGAATAGTGTATTTATGGCTACCTGCTCCAGATTTAAAACTAGCCAACAGGCTAGTTTTTTTGTTGCTGTTATGAGAGTAAATTCTTGATTTCACATTTGAAATATGCTAAAATAAAAAAGTAATGCGGGTATAATTTAGTGGTAGAATGTCATGCTTCCGACCTGATAGCGCGAGTTCGATTCTCGCTACCCGCTCCATAAAAAAGAAGTTCACAGACTAATTAAAGTTCTTGAACTTCTTTTTTATGAAGAGAATCTAGAGTACTTTCTTTCGTGAGGTAAGGTGTGCCAAAATTCCCCGTCCCCATTGGCACAATGTTTGAGTTTTACGCTTACCACTACCACTTAATGTGTTGCCATTTATATCTCTCCGATCTAAAAAACACTAATTTATATTATGATTATATAATATAAAACTGATAGATTCAATTAACTATTTTTATTATATCAGAATGCTGTAACGACCCAATTAAAATGATTAAACATCTAAAAATTGCTATAAAATTCTGACTCAAAAAACTAACCCTAAAAATTAGATTTTTAGGGCAGGTATTTAAAATCTTTATGAACGTTTTCAAGAATTATTAACAATTTTCATGTATTGTAGTTCTTAGCAACAGTTTATAAATTACCAACCAGTATTTAAATTTGTGCTATCAACCAGGTTGCCATTTCTTAAACATTCACAAGCAATTTTGTTAATTATCCATTCACCTTCTACTTTACCATTTCCTGCTATCCAAGATGTAGCAGTTACATTTTTGGGTTTTACAGAATATGTAACATATGCTAGTATGTCAGTTGAATTATAACCAAAGTCTATAAGTGATTGCTTTTTGCTATTACTTAAAATTTCAACTTTATCAACTCTATAATCTAATAATTTTTCTGAATTACTATTGTCTAATGCTTTTAGCTTAGCTAAAAATAAATTTTTTATAGTCTCTTCTGTTGTAAGTTGAGATGAAGAATTTTTGTTATCATTATATTTATCATCAATATTAGTTGTATTAGACTTATCAGAATTTATTTCATCTACTTTTTCTTGTAAGCTACTTACTGTTTTATTTAAGTTACTTACTTGTGTTTGTAATTCAGCAGTTTTTTCATTTGCTTCTATTTTTTCATTATAAAACTTATACATAAAAACAGTCATTATCACAATTATGATTATTGCTAATATTAGAAATAATGTTGATAAACTTATTTTTACAACTTTCTTTTCTTCCATATATTATCACCACCTTTCTTTAGTAAAAATAATTAATTTATTTAAATTTTATTTTTTTTACAATAATAATTTATTATTAATATCCACCAGTTTCTTGTTGTAGTGTTAAAGTAACAACGGTACCTTGTTCAACAGTTTTTCCAGAAGCAACATCTTGTGCAATTACAATTCCAGACCCATTAATTACTAAATTTAAATTAGAGGCTTCAGCAGAGTTGATTGCACTTGCGGCAGACATTCCCTTAAAGTTAGGTATTGTGGTTTCAGTTCTTTCATTTGACTTCTCTGTAAATAAATGAACTGTAGAATTCTTTATTAAAGACACACCTGGCTTTGGTAATTGATCTGTTATAACAGTAGTAGAAGCGTCCTCATCACTAGAAATTTTAACGGAAAAACCTGCATCTTTTAGAATTTGTCTTGCTTCTGCAATTGTTTTTCCTGTAACGTCAGGAAGAGTTGTTGTTGTGTAAGTAGAATTTGTAGAACTACTTGCAATTTCATTATTAGAAGGTATACCTAAGTATGGCAATACTTCTGATAAAATTTGAGATACAACAGGACCAGCAACCTGGCTACCTTGGTAGCTATCACCTTTTGGATTATATATTGTAACTAAAACTACTACTTGTGTATTTACAGTTGGAGCAAGCCCAATAAAAGATGCAACATAACCTTCATCTTCACTTCCAGAAAGAGGCTCAGATGTACCAGTTTTACCACCAACAGAATAACCTTGAACTCTAGCATATTTACCAGTACCTTCTGCAACAACATATTCCAACATATCCATTAGCTTATCTGCAGTTTCTTTTGAAACGACTTGTCTTATTTCTTTTGGTTCAACAGTGGTTACTGAATTAGTATCTGTGTTTTTAATTTCTTTTACTATACGTGGTTGCATAAGAACACCTTCATTTGCAATAGATGATACAGCGGTAATTAATTGAATAGGTGTAATTGTAAATCTTTGACCAAATGACATTGTAGCTACGTTAAATTCATTAATATTGTTTTCTGGGAAGAATACGCTATTTGATTCACCATAAAAATATGGATTAGTTCTATTAAATAGTCCGAAAGCTCTATAATACTTGTATAAAGTTTTTGCACCAATTTTTCTGCCCAATTGTATAAAAGCAGGGTTACAAGAGTTTGCTAATGCATCTCTTAAACTTTCTGAACCATGAGGATTATTGTGCCTCCAGCAATTCATAGTAACACTAGAAACTTGCTCAGAACCGGCACAGTAAAAATCTCCACGGTTGTCTGTCGTAACAATTCCTTCTTCTAAGCCGGTAGCAGCAGTAATTATTTTAAAAGTAGAACCTGGTTCATATGTACTTTGAACGGCACTATTATTCCACATTTTATAAAGAGCAGAATCTTTATCTGATGATGATAAAGTATCCCATTTTTCTTTTAATTCATTAGAATTTATAGTATATGGTGTGTTTAGATTGTAATCTGGATATGTTGCCATTGCCAAAACATCTCCAGTAGAAGGGTTCATAACTATAACATTTCCACCATCAGCTTTATTATCAATAACTGATTGAGAAAGGTATTTTTCAACAATTAATTGGATATTAACATCAAGAGTAAGAGTAACATCATTACCATTTTGAGCTGGAACGTAAGAAATTTCACCATTTGGTATTTCGCCATTTATAGAATCAGTTGTTGCAAGTAACTTGCCAGCAGTTCCAGACAAAAGATTATCAAGACTGTACTCTAATCCCATTGCACCAGAACCATCAGAACGAGTAAAACCTATTAAGTTTGATGCTAGATTATTGTATGGGTATGCTCTTTTATTATCGTCTTCTATTCTGATTCCAGAAACTATCTTGTTATCAGAAAGCCAATTTTGAAGTGAAACAATTTTTTCATGATCAACTTTTTCTACTATTTTAAAAGATGAAGTTTTTGTATTAAGCTTTTCTAAAGTTTCTGCATAATCAAGTTCAAAAATTTCGCTAAATTTGTGGGCTAAAATTTCTTTATTTACTTCTGTTTTATCTTTATATTTAACCTCTGAAGGATTTATATATACTGTATCTACACTAGTGCTTTTGGCAAGTATTTTTCCAGTAGAATCATAAATAGTTCCTCTAGAAGGGTTAATAACTTTACTAGAAAGTTGCCTTTGAACAGCTTCTTCCTTTAAACTAGCACCTTGAACAAATTGCAAAATGCATAAACGCAAAACTAATAGGATAAGTAAAGCAAATCCAATAGAAAGGGAAATGCGCAAACGCTTTTGACCTTTATTATCTATTTTAATAATTTTTGTTTTCTTTTTCATAAAATAATCACCTATAACTATTTATTAAGGAAATTGTATATTAACAAACAAAAAAAATCAATAAAATTACTAAAAAACAATGGAATAAAAAAAGTATATAGTGTATAATTTAAAAAGGTGAATTTTATTGAATTTATATGAAGAAACAAAATATATTTTAAAAAAATACAATATCGTGGCAAATAAAAAACTAGGACAGAACTTTTTAATAGATGAAAACGCAATAGAAAAGACAATAGAAGGAGCACAAACATGCGAGCATGATTTAGTTATAGAAATAGGGCCAGGACTCCGGAACTCTTACAAAACCACTATTAGAAACAGCAGGAAAGGTTATATGTATAGAACTAGATACCAGAATGATACAAATCTTGCAAGATAGATTTTCTATGTATAGTAACTTTGAATTAATAAATGATGATGTTTTAAAAGTAGATTTAAAAAGTTTAATAAAAGAAAACAAAAAAGATAAAATAAAAGCTGTTAAAATAGTTGCAAATTTGCCATACTATATAACAACACCAATAATAATGAAGTTATTGGAGGAAAGACTAGAAATAGAAAGTATAACTGTTATGGTTCAAAAAGAGGTGGCGGATAGGCTAGTTGCAAAACCAGGAGAAAAGAATTCAGGAGCTATAACATACGCTATTAGCTATTTTGCAGATGCCGAGAAAGTATTAGAAGTTCCAAACACATCATTTATGCCAGCACCAGAGGTTAATTCTAGTGTTATAAAGCTAAACATATTAAGAGAGCCATCTGTTAAAGTGGAAAGTGAAAAAATGCTATTTAATGTAATAAAACTTGCATTTGCACAAAAGAGAAAAACACTTTTAAATGCACTTACAAATGGAAAACTAGCAAACAAAGAAGAGGTAGAAAAAATGCTTATTGATTTGAATTTAGATTTGAAAATAAGAGGAGAAAAACTATCTTTACAAGATTTTGCAAGAATTGCAGATTATATGGAAGAGAAAAGATAATATATAAATAAGGAGGAACAAATGAAAAAAGAAAAAGGTATAACTCTTGTTGCTTTAGTTATAACAATTGTAGTAATGTTAATACTTGCAACAGTTACAGTTACGGTATCAATTAATGGGGGATTAATAAATACAACAAAAAGTGCAAAAGAAGAGTCAAGAGGAATGGATGTTGCAGAAGCAAAAGAAATGTGGGAAATGAGTGTAAGAGAAGATAGAGAAAATGGAAATCAAGAAAAGACACTTGACCAAATACTGGAAGAACTAAAAAATAAAGGCTTGCTTACAGAAAAAGAAGTTGAAGAGATAAAAGAAAGTGAAACCAAAACAATAACAATAGGCAGTAGAACAATTAGTTTTGATATAGAAAATAATGATATAGGTGACATAGATACATGGGATAGAACATATATTGAATCCATAAAAATAGGAGACTACGTTGATTATAATCCAACACAAAGAGTAAGTGAGAAAAACAAAAGTAAATTAACATATGTTTCTCCAGTGGGAACAGCAAGCAGTCATGGAAATGGATATGAGGAACAAACCTTTGAAGCAAGAACAGATATAAAATGGAGAGTATATGACATAAATAAAGAAACAGGAGTAATAACTCTAATATCAGAAGAGGTAATTGGGCCTAAAAGAGGAGGAACATTACAAAGCAACTTTATTTTATATGCTGGAATTGGCTATTTATATTCAGAACAAGAAATAGAAAGCGCATGTGCTATTTATGGTTATGGTTATGGAGCTGATACTTCTAAAAGCACAGCATATACAGTAGGCGGACCGTTTGATGATAAGATTACTGGAGCAATAGAAGGAACAGGAGCAAGAAGCATGGATTTAACAGATATTATTAGCTCAAATCCAACATTTCTATTAGGAACAATCGGCTCAATATATTATCCAACAATGTCAGGAGATAGCCTAGGAAGATCAACAGAAAAGACAGATAAGAATTTAGAATATTCTTCAACTCAAAAATATGATGTAAATGAATTGGAAGTTGGAAAGGCAAAATTCAACCTAATATTTAAAGCAAAGGATGAAGAAACAAATTTAGCATATTGGTTAAAAACAAGAACGGTTAGAAGGACTATAAGTAGTGATGCAGCAAACAATAGTATGGGATTTTGTAACTGGGTTGTTATTAACGGAAATAGAGTTAATAATAAACGTATATGTGGGTCGACAACAATAAAATTTGGTAGTACTCCGTCAACAGAGCTAGGCATTAGGCCAATAGTTGTGCTAAAAAAGGGACAAGAATTAAAAAAAGCTGAAAATCAATCAGAAGATGAAAAATATACTTTATGGAATCTGATTTAGAATAAAGCCTACAAAATGTTGACATATATATAAGAAGGATTTAAAATATATAATTATATTTTATTAATAATACAAAAGAGGAGGAAAATAAAAAATGAAAAACAACAAAGGAATAACTTTAATAGCATTAGTAATTACAATAATAGTAATGCTAATATTAGTGGGAGTAACAGTAAGTGCTGCCATAAATGGAAAACTATTTGATACAGCGAAAAAAGCGGCAAAAGATACAGAAAAAGCAAAACAAGAAGAGATTGAAGATATCAAAAACGTAGAGGACAAAATTGATGAGATTTTAGGAGTAACTACTAATGACAAAGTGGAAGACATAATTTCTAAACCAGTAGAAGGTGAAACAGAAGTATATGCAATACTATTTTCAGATGGAACTATGGAATTAAGAAAAGAAAAACCAACAGAAACAGAAAATGTAGTATTTAAGACAGATGAGAGCTTTTCAAACAAATTATTTAAAAGCCAAGAAGAAATACCTTGGATATCATATGTAGATTCAATAAAAGAAGTAAAAATAGCTGATGAAATAGTACCAAGGACAACGGCAAGGTGGTTTCAAGGATTAAAAAATTTAACAACAATTTCTAATATTGAAAATTTAAAAACTGATAAAGTAGTATCTATGGCATTAATGTTTAGCGGATGTACATCTTTAGAAGAAGTTGATGTATCTAAACTTAAGACTCAAGAAGTAATAGATATGTGTGCTATGTTCCAAAATTGCTCTAAAATAAAAAGTTTAGCAGTAAATAACTGGAATACAAGTAAAGTTATAGATATGAGCTATATGTTTAATAAATGTAGTGTGCTAACAAATATTGATGTGTCAGGATTTAAAACAGATAAAGTGACAGATATGAGCTATATGTTTAATAAATGTAGTGCATTAACAAATATTGATGTGTCAGGATTTAAAACAGACAAAGTGACAAATATGGGGTGGATGTTTTATAATTGTAGTAAATTAGCAAATATAAATGTAAGTGGATTTAATATGGAAAATGTAACAAATATTAAATCAATGTTTTATGGATGTAGTGCATTAGAGAATATAGATGTAAGTAGCTTTAACACAAGTAATGTAACAAATATGAGTTATATGTTTTATGACTGTAGGAAGGTAAAAACATTAGATGTTGCCAATTGGGATACAGGCAATGTAAAAGATATGAGCTGGATGTTTCAATATTGTACAAGTGTAACAAAATTATCTGTGGAAAATTGGAAAACAAATAAAGTTGAAGATTTTACGCATATGTTCTGGCAATGTGAAAAAGTAACCGAACTTAATTTAAGTAAATGGGATACAAGTAGTGCTACAAACATGAATTCAATGTTTGCTAGATGCTATGGATTAACCAAGATAGATGTAAGCAACTTTAATACAAGTAAAGTTGAGGATATGTTATGGATGTTTAGAATGTGTAGAAGTTTATCAAAACTAGACATATCTAATTTTGATACATCTAAGTGTGTATACTTTTACTATATGTTTGAAGGTTGTAGTGAGTTAGAAAACTTAGAATTAGGAAATTTGAATACAGAAAATGTAATAAATTTTGAAGGAATGTTTACTGGATGTAAGAAATTAAAAACTACAATTCCAATAAATGCACAAGCACTTGTTGGAGCTACAATAGGACAAAATGACTATGATTATGCATATATGTTAAATGGAGCAGCAACAGCAGAAGGAGCACAAATAACAATTAGATATAAAGCAAGTCAAAAAGATATAATAGACAAAATGGTAGAAACAAAATCAGCTAATTCTAATATTGTATTAGAAGAGATAGCGAAATAACAAAACAAATTAGAGGTCATCAACAGATGGCCTCTTTTGCTACTTAAAAAATTGACAAAATAGCCATTTTGAGGTACAATTATAGTGTTTTGAATTAAAGGAGAGATAAAAATATATGTCAAATTTAAATGTTAAATTGCTAAAAAATGTAGAGTCAAAAACAAAAATATATTTAGCGATAATAGCAATTATTTTAATAGCATTATGTATAAATAATATAGCATATATAATTCCAAGTATAATTGGATATGCATTAATAATTGTATACACAATATGGGTTTATAAGAGAAGAAAGAGTGAAATATCAAATTATATAACGGATTTAACAATAAATGTAGACTCAGCAGCTAAAAACACATTAATAAATTCACCATTTCCAATAATAATACTAGAAACAGATGGAAATGTTATATGGAGAAGCTCAAAATTTAATAAAGAGTTTGCAAATGTTGGAATAAATTCTTATATAGATGATATAGCAAAAGAAATAAAGATGGATATAGAAAATCAAGATACAACTCAAATTGATAAACAAATAAGCATAGAAGATAAAATTTATCATGTAATAGGAAACTTCGTAAAAATAAAGCAAAAGAATACTAAAAAAACAAGCAAGTATATGACAATATTATATTTTGTAGATGTAACAGAAAAGCAAGAAATACTAAAAAAATATGAACAATCAAAATTATGTGTTGGTATTATTATGGTGGATAATTACGAAGAAGTAATTCAAAGAGTTCAACCAGAAGAAACACCACAAATAATGGCAAAAATAGAAAAAGAATTATATGACTGGGCAAATGATGTTCAAGGAATTATGATAAAAAAAGAAAGAGATACATTTGTATTTATATTTGAACAAAAATTTCTAGACAAAATGAAAGAAGAGAAATTTGCTATACTAGACAAGATAAAAGAAATAAGAAATGAAGAAAATTTACAAATAACATTAAGTATAGCAATATCTAATGAGGGAAATACAAATTATGAAAAATATCAATCAGCAACAGATGCAATGGATATTGCATTAGGTAGAGGCGGAGACCAAACTGTTATAAAAACAGATGGAAAATATGTATTCTTTGGAGGAAGAGCACAAGAGTTAGAAAAAAGAACAAAAGTAAAAGCAAGAGTTGTAGCACATGCTTTGGAAGAATTAATACAAGATGCAAGTAATGTAATAATAATGGGACATTTAAATGGAGATATAGACTCAATGGGCTCAAGCTTAGGATTATATAGATTTGCAAAAACATTAGGAAAAGACGCATATGTAGTAAACAATACAACAGGTTTATCACTAAATAGCTTTATAGAAACATTACAAAAACAAGACGAATATAAAGAAATTTTAGTAGATAAAAGTAAAGCACAATCATTAATTACAGAAGATAGTGTACTTATAATAACAGATACTCATAAAAAAAGTTATGTGGAAGTTCCAGAGCTATTAGATAAAACAGAAAAAATAGTAATAGTTGATCATCATAGAAGAGGAACAGATTATATAGAAAATGCAATGCTTACATTCCATGAGGCCTATGCTTCATCTGCAGCAGAATTAGTAACAGAAATAATAGAATATGGAACAAATAATGTTCAATTGAAACAAATAGAGGCAGAGAGCTTATATGCGGGAATTATGGTAGATACAAAGAACTTCACATTTAAAACAGGTGTAAGAACATTTGAAGCAGCAGCATATTTAAGAAAATATGGTATAGATATAATAAAAATAAAAAAATGGTTTCAAAGCGACTTAGAAAGTTATAGTGTTATTGCAGATATAGTTAAAAGAGCAGAAATAATAAATGATACAATAGGAATTTCTGAATATGAAGAAAAAGATAAAAATGCAAATTTAATATGCGCAAAAGCAGCAGATGAGCTCCTTACAATTAGCAATATAACAGCATCATTTGTAATAGGAAATTTAGGAGATAAAATATGTATTAGTGGACGTTCAATAGGAGATATAAATGTTCAAATAATACTAGAAAAACTTCGGAGGCGGAGGGCATATTACACTTGCAGGAGCACAACTAGAGGGAATGACTATGGAAGAAGCAAAACATGAATTAATAATAAGAATAAATGAATATTTTACAGAACAATCTTAAAATATACAATAAACCACTAAAAAAGATAAAATTTAAGAGACAAAAGAGAAATATATAAATAAATATATCACAAAATGCAAAAAACTTTTTCTTATTTGACAACTGTATACGACAAAAAAATTAGATTGGAAATGATAAAATAACAAAATGTAAGGCACAGATGCTAAGATACACAGAAGATTAGAAAAAGTATGAAGGTGGTAAAAGGATGTTTCAAAATTTAGCAGATGAAAAACAAGAAGATTATATAGAAGAACAAAATGAAGAGATAGAAAACAAGAAGAAAATTAATTTAAAAGAATTGTTTTCTGTGTCTAATATAATTTTATATGCAATATCATTTATGGCATCAATGGTTAGTTTTGGAGGAGAATTTGCTCCTTTCGGACTAGCTATATTCGCGGCAGTATGTAGCAACGAAATTCCAGCAGGATTAGTATATATCTTTGCTGGAATAGGTACTCTTATAGGATTTGGACCAAAAGGATTTTTATCTTATTTATTAAGTTCATTAATATTTATAGCTTTGCTACTAATATTCAAGCCAAAAAGAAGATATCCAGCGAGAAACGAAAAGCAGAAACTAGGATTTTATGTTTTTGCTTCTGCCTTTATTGTACAAGCTGGAAAAATGTTTTTTTCAATATTTTTAGTATATGATTTATTAGCAAGTATTGTTTTTGCTTTAATATCATATATGTTCTATAAAATATTTACAAATTCAATTACAGTTGTAAAAGAATATGGAAAGAAAATGGCATTTACAGTAGAAGAGGTAATGGGAGCAAGTTTGTTGGTATCAATTGCATTATACTCTTTACATGGTTTGCAAATTTTTGGATTATCTATTAGCAATATATTAAGCATAATGTTAGTACTATTCCTAGGATGGAAAAATGGAATGCTAATAGGTGCAACAGCAGGAATAACAATAGGAATGGTTTTGGGGATAATAGGTTCAAGTAGTCCTGTACTAGTTGCTTCTTATGCAATATCTCGGAATGTTTGCTGGAATGTTAAACAAACTAGGAAAGATAGGTGTTATAGTAGGATTTTGTTTAGGTAATGCAATACTTACATATGTTGCAAATGGAAACACAATAGCTGTAATAACAATAAGAGAAATACTAATAGCTTCATTAGGTTTATTGTTATTACCTAAAAACATAAATATAGATATTGCAGATATTGTAGGAAAAACAAAACTTTTACCTGTAACAGGAGGAGTGCTAGAAGGAGATACAAAAACAGTAGAAAAATTAAATACAGTTTCTGAGACAATTTCTGAAATAGCAAAAAGCTATCAAGAAGTGGCAGCAACAACAGCAGAAACAGAAGAAGAACTTCAAGAAGATGCAAAAAAATATTTTAAAGAAGAATTACTAAATAATTTAGAGGACTTTTCAGACAACTTATTATATGAAGATTTTGTTGATATGGAAGATGAATTGTTAGATAGCATATATAATGTTCTAGAAAAAGATGAAGAAATTGATAAAGACAAATTATTAAAATTATTAGAAGATAATAATAATTATATTATAGGTTTAGACAATGAAGAAACAAAAAAAACAATAGAGGAAAACTTAGAACAAATAGTAAAAACAATAAATCATACATATAGAATAAACAAATTAAATCTTGTTTGGAAACAGAGAGAAGCAAGTAATAAAAAAACATTAGCAAATCAACTTGGTGGAGTATCAAAAGTAATATCATCACTAGCAGATGATATAGAGGATAAAGAAGAAAAAGAAGAAGAGAAAATTCAATTTAATTTAAAAATTGCATCAGCAAAAGTAACAAAAAGTAAAAGCGAAGTATCAGGAGATACAAGCATACAAACAAAATTACATGATGGGAAATTTATGATGGCAATAAGTGACGGAATGGGATCACGGACCAAGAGCTAAAAAAAGTAGTTCAACAGTTATAAAAATGCTAGAAAGATTATTAAAAACAGGATTTGATAAAGATGTTTCAATAGGATTAATAAACTCATCTGTTAACTTAAATTCAAATGAAGAAACATATGCAACAATAGATATATCTGTTTTTAATAGGAGCACAGGAAATATAGAGTTTGTAAAAAATGGCGCATGCCCAACATTTATAAAATCAAAGAATAAAGTAGAAGTAATAAAAGCTATATCATTACCAGCAGGAATTGTAGACAAAATAGACCTAGTAGTATATGACAAGGATTTAAAAGGTGGAGAAATTGTTGTAATGTGTAGCGATGGAATATTAGAATCTAACCAAGAGCTAGAGAACAAAGAATTATGGGTAAAAGATATGTTAGAAAACATAGAAACAGACGACGTTCAAAAAATAGCCGATATAGTATTACAAGAAGCAATAGACAATGATTATGGAATACCAAAAGACGACATGACAGTATTAGTTGCAAAAATTGAGAAAATATAAAATTTGTCAAAAAGTATTTACAAAATTTGAAAATATGTTATAATAAAAATAGGAAATGGAGAACCACAAACGTGGTTTGCCAGTGTGATATATAAAAACACATCTACAATGGTCAAATTACAGATGTGTTTTTTATTGCTTTATTTTTGTTTGCTAATTATTATAACTAAAGCTATAATCAAGGCAAACGCAATGATAGTTACTGATATTAAACCAGCAAATAGTAATTTTATTATTAGCAATAAGGTTGTTTCTATCATACGCCTCACCTCCTTTATGTAGGAGGCAAACCACATCTGCTTATCTCATTTCCTATGAATGTAATTATATAAAAACTGGAAATAAAAGTCAACAAAAAATTGCCAAAAAAACAACAAAAAATAAAATATATAAATAATTGACAAAAGAGTAAAAAAATTATAAAATATAATACAGTAAAAAGCGTTTGATAAATGGAAATAATTAAAAATTATTTTGTGACACATTTAGAGCTATATAAAAAATCAAAAAAAGTGGGATTACAATCCAATAAGGGTGGCACCGCGGAGAATAAAGAATCTTCGTCCCTGTATACTAATGTATACAGGGATTTTTTGTGTGTAAAAGATGCTTTTTTCTAAAGGGAGGAAAAAATATGAGCAAATACAGAACTAATAACTGTGGAGAATTAAGAATAAGTGATGTTGGAAAAACAGTAAAACTAGCAGGTTGGGTACAGACAATAAGAAATCTAGGAGCAATGAAATTTATAGATTTAAGAGATGAGGATGGAATTACACAGGTAGTTGTATCTGCAGAAATGGATTTAAAAGATATAGTAACAGAATGTGCAATTGGAGTTACAGGAACTGTAATAGAAAGAGCAAGCAAAAACAATAAAATTCCAACAGGGGATATTGAAATTGAAGCAAAAGAAATAGAAATATTAGGTAAATGCAAAAACGTTTTACCATTTGAAATAAATTCAGAGAAAACAGGAGAAGCAAGAGAAGATTTAAGATTAGAATATAGATTTTTGGACTTAAGAAACAATAAATTACATCAAACAATTAAACTTCGTTCTGAAATAATGAAAACATTAAGAAGCAAAATGGATGAATTAGGTTTTACAGAAATACAAACACCAATACTTGCAAACTCATCACCAGAAGGAGCAAGAGACTTTTTAGTACCAAGTAGAATACATCCAGGAGAATTTTATGCACTTCCACAAGCACCACAACAATTTAAGCAATTATTAATGGTTAGTGGATTTAACAAATATTATCAAATAGCACCATGCTTTAGAGATGAAGATCCAAGAGCAGATAGAGCACCAGGAGAATTTTATCAATTAGACTTTGAAATGAGCTTTGCAGAACAAGAAGATATACTAAAAGTTTTAGAAGATATATTTACAACAGTATTTACAAAACACACAAATTGGAAAGTAGATCAAGCACCTTTTGTTAGAATCCCATATTTAGAAGCAATGGAAAAATACGGTTCAGACAAACCAGATTTAAGAAATCCACTTATAATACAAGATGTAACAGAAGTATTTAAAAATACAGAATTCAATGCATTTAAAGAGAAAACAATAAAAGCAATTGTAGTGCCAAATGGTGGAGCACAAACTAGAAAATTCTTTGACAGCATGACTGAATTTGCGGTTCAAGAAGCAGGTGCAAAAGGTTTAGCTTGGGTAAAATTTGATGAAGCAAACAACCCAGTTGGAGGAATTGCAAAATTTATAGATGAAGAAACAAAAACAAAATTACAAGAAAAATTGGAAGCAAAAAAAGAAGATTCAATATTCTTTATAGCTGATGAATTTAAGACAGCACAAAAAGTTGCGGGAGCAGTAAGAATAGAACTTGGAAACAGATTAGATTTAATTAAAAAAGGCGAATATAAATTATGCTTTATAGTAGATTTCCCAATGTATGAATTATCTGATGAAGGAAAAATAGATTTTTGCCATAATCCATTCTCAATGCCACAAGGTGAAATGGAAGCTTTAGAAACAATGAATCCACTAGATATTTTGGCATATCAATATGACGTAGTTTGTAACGGATATGAAGTAGCATCAGGAGCAGTAAGAAACCATAATCCAGAAATAATGGTAAAAGCATTTGAAATTGCAGGATATCAAGAAGAAGATATAAAAAATAGATTTGGGGCATTATATACAGCATTCCAATATGGAGCACCACCACATGCTGGAGCAGCACCTGGATTAGATAGAATGGTAATGCTTGTTGCAGACTCAAACAATATTAGAGAAGTAATAGCATTCCCTAAAAATAAAAAAGCAAGAGACTTACTTATGAGAGCTCCAAGCAAAGTAACAGAAGAACAATTAAGAGATGTTCATATAAAAATAGACACAGATAAAGAGTAATTACAAAATTCAATCTATCAACTCAATTAAAAATTATATAGGATGAAAATATGAAAAAGATACTAATTACAGAGAAACCATCTGTTGCGATGGAATTTGCAAAAGCTTTAAAAATTAATACAAATAGAAAAAATGGATATTTAGAATCAGAAGAGTGGATAATCACTTGGTGTGTTGGGCATTTAGTTACTATGTCATACCCAGAAAAATATGATGAAAAACTAAAACAATGGAGATTAGACACTCTTCCATTTGTGCCTAAAGAATGGAAATATGAGATAATACCACAAGTCGCAAATCAGTTTAATATAATCCAGAGTTTATTGCAAAGAGACGATATAAGCGAAATATATAATGCAGGTGACTCGGGACGAGAAGGAGAGTATATACAAAGACTTGTGTTAATGATGGCAAAACCAAATCCAAGCATAAAAATAAAACGTGTTTGGATAGATTCTCAAACAGAAGAGGAAATTCTAAGAGGAATAAGAGAAGCAAAAGATGCTTCAGAATATGATAGTTTATCTGATTCTGCATATTTAAGAGCAAAAGAGGATTACCTAATAGGAATAAATTTTTCTAGATTGCTTTCAATTACACAAGGAAGAATGGTAGCAAAACAAGTAAATGAAGAAAGAACTTCTATTGCAATAGGACGAGTTATGACATGCGTTTTAGGAATGGTAGTTGCAAGAGAGCGAGAAATAAGAAACTTTGTTAAAACCAAATACTATAAAATTACAGGGAAATTTGGCGAAGAGCAGAGCTTTTGCGAGGCGGAATGGAAGGTAAACGAAAAATCAATAGAATACAATTCTGCAAAGCTATATAATGAAACGGGATTTAAGAAAAAACAAGATGCAGAAGAATTTATAAATAAAATAAAAGATAAAGTGGCAGTAGTAACAGAAATAAAAAAATCAAAACAAAAAGAAAATCCTCCACTTTTATTTAACTTGGCAGAAATTCAAAATGAATGCTCTAAAAAGTTTAAAATAAAACCAGATGAAACACTTGCAGTAATTCAGGAATTGTATGAGAAAAAATTAGTTACATACCCAAGAACAGATGCAAGAGTGCTTTCAACAGCAGTTGCAAAAGAGATTACTAAAAACTTAAATGGAATAGCAAAAGGATTTAAAGATGACGAAGTTCAAAAATACATTAATAAAATGAAAGAAGAAAAATATTCTACAAATTTAGTAAAGACAAAATATGTAAATGATAGCAAAATAACAGACCACTATGCAATAATACCAACAGGTCAGGGCTATGAGAATCATGAAAAATTAAATCAATTGCAAAAAGATATTTATAAAATAATAGTAAAAAGATTTCTGGCTATATTTTATCCACCAGCAGAATTTAATAAGTTAAATATAACAATAAATATAGAAAACGAAATATTTACAGCAAGCCAAAAAGTTTGTATAAAACAAGGATATTTAGAGATATTAAAACCAAATGTAGGTACTGATAATCAAAAAAATGATACAGATGTAGAGAACGCGACCCAGGGTGACCAACAAGCCAGTACGTTTCTAAACACACTAAAAAAAGGACAAGAAATAAAAATACTAGAATTAACAACAAAAGAAGCTGAGACATCTCCACCAACAAGATATAACTCAGGTTCTATGATTTTAGCAATGGAAAATGCAGGAAAATTAATAGAAGATGAAGAGTTAAGAGAGCAAATAAAAGGAGCAGGGATAGGAACAAGTGCAACAAGAGCAGAAATAATAAAAAAACTAGAAAAAATAAATTATATTGCAATAAACAATAAAACACAAATAATTACACCAACACCAAAAGGCGAAGCAATATATGATGTAGTAAATAAAACTATGCCGGATATGCTTAATCCAAAGCTAACAGCAAGTTGGGAAAAAGGGCTAGACATGGTAGCAAAAAAAGAAATACCACCAAATGAATTTATGACTAAACTAGAAGCATATGTAAATTCTAAATTTGATAAATTAGTAATGAGGTAGACTAATAACAACTTTATGATATAATATAGAAAAAAATTAAAAATAAGGGGAAAAAAGTAATGGTAGGATTTATTATTTTTATAATTATATTATGTATTGTAATTTCTAAAAAAGAAATGTACAAGTATAATGATGGAGTTAGTGTAACTAGATTAATGAATTTATTAAAAAAACAAAGATTTTCAGAGATAAAAACTAAACAACTTAATGGAAACATTACGATTATTACTGCAAATAATTTAGGAGAGAATTTTTTATATGCAATGAGAAACGATATGACTTCAATAAATCCAAGCAATATAGAAACTATTTATGAGTATTCAAAAAAAGCACATATTCATAATACTATAGTAGTGGTAAAATCTTTAAAAGGTGGAATAACCGACAATGCAGAAAGTAAGGCGAAAGAATACGATTTAGATGTAGTAGAAGGCAATGAACTAATAAAAATGCTAGATCAAGAAAAAGCTTCAATATTAAAAACAAGCGATACATCTGATGATACTTGTGAGATAGATTATTCTCAAAATGAGGATCCGATATCTGAAAAATCAAGTATATTAAAAGAGCTATTCAAAGGTCCGGATAGATTATAACTACTTGACATATTATGTAAAGCATGATATAATAATAGTACAACTAGGATATGCTAGATGTAGCAATCTAGTTGATTATATAGATTCTCTTCTATAAGTAATAAAAAGAAACAAGGAGGTTTTGATGGAAGAGTGTAATTAGAAAAGGAGCATTTGTTAAGAGTAATAAATGTTCCTTTTCATTTGGCTAAAAAACGATTTAATTTATTATTTATTACTAGATTCTTTAAAACTAATATGCTAATATATTAGTGTAAACAAAGGAGGTTACTATGCCAAATATAATTGATTATATAGAATGGAGAGGCGATTTGGGTTTTGAAAACTCTCCAATAAACGAAATAGATGATATAATTTTTGCTAGATTTTCGTATTTACCATTTAAATGTATAGAACTAAAAGATATTGATACAATAGAAAATATTGCACAAAAAATGAAAGACCTAGATATAGAAAACTATTTATGGGACGATGATAAAGTTTTCTTACAAAAAATAGGTAATTGCAAAAGATTTAAAGATATAAAAGTATCTGATTATGTAGAAATTTTCGATGAAGCTGCAGAGAAACAGTTTGCAGCTATTACGCTATGGATTCAAAAAAATCAAAAATATATATCTTTTAGAGGAACAGATTCATCTCTTGTTGGCTGGAAAGAAGATATAAATATGGGATTTAAAAAAGATGTTCCATCACAAAAAGAAGCTGTTAAATACTTAAATTCAATGGCAGAAAAATATAAAGAAAAACTTATTGTAGGAGGACATTCTAAAGGGGGAAATTTAGCAGTTTATTCAGCAGTATTTTGTAAAGATAGTGTTAAAAATAGAATAGAAAGAGTTATAAATGCTGATGGACCTGGATTTGACAAAAGCGTAATTCTAACAGATAATTACAAAAAAATATTGAACAAAATTCAAACATATATACCACAATCTTCAATAGTTGGAAGACTATTAGAGCATGAAGAAGAATATCAAGTAGTAAAAAGTATTCAAAAAGGCGTTATGCAACATGATATATATTCATGGGAAATTGAACCTACAAAGCTAATTAGAATACCAACAGTTACAAATAATAGCGAGATTTTTAATGGTATTGTAAGTGATTGGCTAAAAAACACAACTCCTGAGCAAAGAGAAAATTTTATAAACATAATATATGAAATAATATTGGAAACACAAGCTCAAAAAACTAGCGATTTTAGAGTAGAAACAGCAAAAAAAATAGGAATAATTTTAAATGGATATATAAATATAGATTCAGAAGATAAAAAAGAAATTGAACATATGGTAAAGCTAATATTAGAAAGTGCATTTAAAGTATTAAAAGAGAATAGAAATGCAAATAAACTTATGGAAAAAGAAAAAAAACAAAAAAATAAATAAGGGAGAAAAGTCTTATGAATGTTAGCTTGGATTGGTATAAGATATTTTATGAAGTAGCAAAAAAACAGAATATAACAGTAGCAGCAGAAAACTTGTGTATTTCTCAACCAGCAGTTAGTCAAACAATAAAACAGCTAGAAGAAAGTTTAAATGCAGAATTGTTTTTAAGAACAAAAAAAGGGGTAACTTTAACTAAAGAAGGAGAAGTACTATATTCATATATCTCAGAAGCAATGGAAAAAATTAAGTTGGGAGAGGCAAAAGTTTTAGAGCAAGTTAATTTGGAAAGTGGAGAGATAAGAATAGGCTCAAGCGATATGTGCTTGCAATTTTTCTTGCTTCAATATTTAGAAGAGTTTCAAAAGATATATCCTAAAATTAAGATAAGTATTACCAATGGACCAACGCCAGAAACTATAAAACTTTTAAAAGAAGACAAAATAGACTTTGGTTTGGTAAGTGAACCATTTGAAGTAGAGGAAAAATTTACAGCTATAGAAGTATGTAAAATTAAAGATATATTTGTTTGTGGGGAAAAATATAAAGATCTATCAAAACAAAAAGTTAGTTTAAAAGAATTAGAGAAATATCCATTAATATGTTTAGAAGAGCATACAAGTACAAGAAAATACATAGACGAAAAATTTAAAGAGAATAATGCAGAATGCAATCCAAAATATGAGCTTGCAACAAGTAATTTAATAGTAGATTTTGCTAAAAGAAATTTTGGAATTGGAGTTGTAGTTGATAAATTTGCAGAAGAAAAATTAAAAAATAAAGAAATATATCAGATTAATATAAAAGAAAAAATAGAACCAAGAAATATATGTATAATAAAGAAAGATAAATTAATATCAAAAGCTTCAAACGAATTACTTAAATTTATTATCGATAAGTAAAACTTATCGATACCATAAATAATATATATTTTACTTATATAAAGAAAGACGTTAAAATATATAATCTAGTAGTAATACTACATAATCTATATTTTATATACTAGAAAATATCTCATTTCCTAGGATATAAAAAATGCTATAAACTCTATTGCATATGATA
>ENA-UOJG01000625-UOJG01000625.1-human-gut-metagenome-genome-assembly--contig:-C47-NODE-625-length-46745-cov-51.785993_pt1 | contig 46745 bp, 58 predicted proteins | sample MGYA00242340_ERZ723887 | MGnify/ENA metagenome assembly ERZ723887 | reverse complement strand
GCAGCAACCACACCGACACCGGTGAGCTCAACGACCTCGGCACTTACTTTTCTGATGCAAGCGGAAAAATCATCCTCCCTGAGATCAAGGATGGCTGGTACAAGGTAACGGAATTGGAGCCGGCGTCCGGGTACGCCATCAAGGAGCCTGCCACGCAGGAATGCTTCATCTCCGGCGGCGAGAGCAAAGTCCTGACCTTCGAGAACACGCCTCTTTCTGCCATCATCATCCGCAAGGTGGACAGCGAGAGCGGTCAGCCGCTGGAGGGCGCATGGTTCCGTATCCGCTACCTCGGCGGCACCTCCGGTACAGGCGGCACGGTCATCGGCGAGTACCGTACTTCGAGCAACGGAACCATTGTCGTGACCGGCCTCAAGGCAGGCACTTATGTCTGCGAGGAGATCTCCGCGCCGGACGGGTACGTGATCACCGACGCCGCGGAAACGGTCTATCTCTCCGGTAAGGATCAGGATGTCATTACCGTGACCTTCGGCAATGATAAAATGGGCTCTCTGCTCATTGTCAAAAAAGACGCTGTCACCGGCACCCCCATTTCCGATGTGGAATTCTTCGTCACGGATTCGGATGGCAGCGTGATCGGCACGGCCAACGGTAAATATGTGACCGACAGCGCAGGCACCATCCGCATTGACGGCCTGACGCCCGGCATGACGGTCATCGCAAAAGAGGTGCGTGCCAAGGATGGCTACATCCTCGACGATACCCCGCAGAGCATCAAGATCAAGCGCAATTCCGTCATGACGCTGGAATTCCGTAATCAGCCCAAGGGCGGTGTGCTTGTGAAAAAGGTGGACGCTGTGACGAACGCTCCCATCTCTGACGTCGAGTTCCTTGTCACGGATTCGGACGGCAATCTCATCGGCAACGCCAACGGCAAGTTCGTGACGGACAGCGCAGGTACGTTCACGATTACGGACATCGCCCCCGGCACCACGCTTGTCATCAAGGAAACCCGTGCGAAGGTGGGCTACATTCTCGACGATACGCCGCAGACAGTCAAGGTCAAATCCAACGAGGTTGTCACAGTGGAGTTCCGCAATCAGCCGAAGGGCAATCTCATCATCGTGAAGCAGGACTCCGTTACAAAAGAGCCGTTGGAGGGCGTTCAGTTCAAGATCGTCTACGCAGACGGCTCCTATGTGGACGCTGAAGGCGGCACGCTATCCTCCACCGGCCTGTACTGGACGGATAAGGAGGGCAAGATCACTCTCTCCGGCATTTCCGGTACCGTGGTGGTGACGGAGGTTGAGACAATCCCCGGCTACACCATCGACGAAAACACCCGCACCCAGACCGTGGTGATCAATCCTAATGACACCCAAACGCTCCACTTTTACAATGATCCTGTGGGCGGCGTGGAGATTATCAAGGTCAACGAGGATAACCACAGTGAGCGCATCCCCAACACGACCTTTGAGATCCGCAAGGTGGACGATGCCTTGGTGGATACCGTTACGACGGACAAAAATGGCCGTGTGTTCGTGGCTCTGGAGGATGGCAGCTACTATGCAAAAGAGGTCACATCGAACAAATCGTTCCGGCTGGATGACACGCCCCACTATTTTGAGATCAAGGACGGCAAGCGTGTGACGCTGCAAGTGACCAACAAAAAGCTCAGCGGCATCGTTATCCACAAAATCGACAGCGCCACGGGCGAGGGGATCTATGGTGTAAAATTTGTCCTCTATGATGCGAACAAGAAGCCCATTGGAGAGTACACCTCGGACGATGAAGGCTACATCTACATTGACGAGATCCCTGGCGGGCTGAGCGGCCGCTTTTATCTGAGAGAGCTGGAAGCCGCCCCCGGCTACACGCTGGATAAGCAGTATAAGACCGTCTATGTCTCTCCGGGCAAAACCGTGGAGATTGAGTGGGAAAATACCGCTGTCACGGGCCAGATCCAGATTTATAAGTACGCCGCTGAGTATAACGAGGTCACCGGCACCGCTGCAGGTACTCCGCTCAAGGGCGCTGTTTATGAGATCGTCAATGTCCGCAGCGGCAAGGTAGTGGACTACATTACAACGGATGCCCGGGGCGTTGCGGCCAGCAAGCCGCTGCCGCTGACCCGCTATCAGATCCGGGAGGTCACAGCGCCCGCCTATTGGCAGCTCGATCCTACCGTGCATGATGTGACGCTGGAATATCCCGGTCAGATTATCAAGCTTTCTGCCTACGATAAACCCTCCAGCCTCGGCGTTACCATCACCAAGCGGGGCAACGCGCAGGTCATGGCGGGCCAGTCCATGCGCTACGATCTTACGGTGGCCAACACCTCCAACGTGCCGCTGGAGTCCTTCTTCTGGCACGATAAAATTCCCTACGATGTGGCTCGCCCCACGACGCTCACCACCGGTACCTACAGCGCGCGTCTCAATTATCGCATTCTCTATAAGACCAACTACAACGCGAGCTATCAGGTGCTGGCGAGCAACCTGCTTACCGGCAATAACTACAGCTTCAGCCTCAACGCCATTCCCATGCAGGCTGGCGAAGTGGTGACCGACATCTATTTTGACTTCGGCAAGGTTCCTGTCGGCTTCCAAAGCGTTGTCAACCCCACGCTGAGCGTGATGGTGAATGGAAACGCGGTCAATGGCTATCAGATGGTCAACCGCGCCGATGTGGGCGGCAAATATCAGGGCACATGGCAGACCGCAGCGGCAAGCTGGGTGACGATCATCCGGCGGCTCTGGAATACACCTACACTCCCCAAGACTGGCTACTAAATCCAATCCTTTTCAGGGAAAGCGCCCTATCCGGGGCGCTTTCCCAATTCTAATGTGAGGAGCTGAACTATGAAACACAAAAAAGGATTTGCTGCCGTCCTTTTGACGCTGATCATCAGCGCGCTGCTGTCCGTTTCCGCCTTTGCCGCCTCTGACGGCTTTTCTGATGTGCCGGAAGCATCTCCGTTTTATGAAAGCGTCGCTTACCTTGCTGGGCGAGGCATTACTTACGGTACGGGAAACGGCCGGTATGCACCGGACACACCGATTACGGTGCGCCAATGGGCAACGATGCTCTGCCGGGCCTTTGATAAAGAAGACGCCCTTTTGGATCCTGCCGGCTATGGCGGTGATGCCTGTATCAACCAAGGCTATGCGGATGGATGGCTGAATCTGCCGGCTATGGCGGCGCCGGACTCCCGCCTGTGCCGCTATGCCATCTATGAAAGCGGCTTTGCTGCCTTTGACATTGCCCTTTACAGTTCTCAGCTCTACCCGGAGGGGGAAACCCTGTCTTCGCAGGACAATGCTTTCCACGCTGCTGTGAGCTTTGGCTTATGCGAAGACACCTGTGCAGGGACGGACATCATCACACGGGGCGAGGCTGCGGATCTTCTCTATGCTCTTTTGACCGGGGAATTTACCGTTGCGCCGCCGCCCATTCTGGAGACGATTCCTCTGAACAATAAAGAGGGCGTCCATCTGAACAGCTACCTGCTGGAACTTCAAAAGATCCCGGAGCCGATCCGGCAGGCATTTGCGGAAAGAGGGTGGCAGTACACCATTGACTATGCGTACCTTGCAAGGCTGAGTGAAGAGCGGAATATGAGCTGTATCGGGGCAACCAATTACGGAAGCCGCCAAATCACTGTATCCTCGGCAGGGGCCACCGTCCATGAGTTTGGCCACTTTCTCGATGAGCTGATGGGCTTCCCATCTCAGACGGAAGGCTTTTATCAGGAGGAATCCGGAACCGCAGCAGCCCTGCTCCGTCCGTATGCGCTTACCAACGAGCAGGAGTATTTTGCGGACTGCTTCGTGTACTGGCTCACTTACCGTGATAACAGCAAAAAAATGGCGTCGCTTTGCAGCGCCGCACCAAAAACATACGCATATCTTTTGGCATTGGAAAGTCAAAATTGGCAGCCGGCTGCATAGGCCTTCCTGCCTGGCTGCGGCTGTTTGAAACCCCATAACATTGTTATTATACTGTACCGTATCCTGCATCGTCAATCAAATTAACAGCAATCCACCTAAAATCAGATGGATACACAGTTTGCATTATGGCTATTTCGTACAATTTGCGGATTGCAAACCAATAGAAAATCTGCTATTTTATAAATACAGAAAGAAAGGTGAGTCCGATGTACCAGTAACCCTCAAATCTGTAGAAATCGGAGGTAACCAGTGATGGTAGAGCCCAAGACTTACATAGAATGACCCTTGACTGCGGAACACGAAAGCAGTCAAGGGTCATTCTTATATGCTGGCTCCTGCGTGCAGCAGGGGCTTTTTTATGTCTGTGGGAAATCTCATTCATCGGCGCGCAGAAGTGCCTGTGTCTTGAGCAGCGCACTCATCAAGGCACGGTGATCTTCCCACTCTTCCCACCAAAGCGGCTTTAGGGCAAGCAGCGTTTGTTCGGCCCATTGCAGCTCCGATTTTTGCAAACAGCCCCGTTCCAATCCGACTTGAAATCGTGCAAACGCATCTCGGACATGGTCTGATGCGGAGTCACGATTCAAGTAGCTGCTGAGAAAGCCGCCCAAAACAGCGGACTCTTCCTGCGTATAAAACAATATTCTTCCCCTCCTATCGCACACGAGGGGTATTCTACCACAGACTGTGCGGATTGAGAAGTGTGGATTTTTGAAAGCCCCGATCTGCCTCGCAAAAAGCGGTCTGTCGCAAGCGATGCAGGCGCCACCTTTAGACTGGAAAGGATACGACCATGAGCGAACATAACCATACCGGACTGGATGAGGCAGCTTCTGTTGCATCCAATACCATGCAGGCAGTGCGGACCGGCAAGGCCATTTCCGCCGCGGCAAAGGGCGCTGCGGCAGGCGGGCCCTATGGAGCTGCCATAGGAGCAGCATTGTCCGCACGAAAGCATATCGGGAAAATAGCGGCGGCCGCGCTGGTGTTACTGGCGCTGCCGCTGCTTTTTATTTTGCTCCTGCCTGGGATTATCTTTGGAAGCCTGACGGACAGCGGAGCGTCCGGAGCAGTTGGACAGCCGATCCTCAATGACAACGCAGCCATTACGGAAAATGTGAATCAGGCTGCCTTTGCGATCAATCAGATTCTCGGAGAGGGCATTGAGAATGTGCAGGAGCGCATCGCCAATGATTTTGCCGGAACAGACGGAGATCACTATGAAGTAGTCAATCCCTATGAGGGGGATCTCATCAGCAATGCCAACCTGTTTATCTCTCAATATTGTGCGGCAAAAGAACTGGACTTTGCTGCCATCTCCCTCACCGACATGGAGCAGATCCTGCGTGCGGGCCTCACGCACCTTTACAGCTTCAGCCGAACGATGGAGGTGCGTACTGTCCCTGCGGAGGAGGACGGCGAGGAAGATACGGCGGAGACATGGTACATCTACACGATCCGCTATAATGGTGAAGCCTACTTTGCGGACACCATCTTTGCGCTGACTGACGAACAGAAATATCTGGCGGAGAATTATGCGGAAAACCTCAGCCTGTTTCTTGGCGATGGCCTGTTCCAATACGCTCCCTCCACCAACACCATTACAACTCTTGGCGATGTGCGCTTTACCGATGGGGAAACGGAGGTCATCTACTTCAACCAGCTGGATGAACGCTATGCCAATCAGCCTTATGGTACTGACCATATTGGGGGTTATGGCTGCGGGCCAACTTCCATGGCTATTGTGGTTTCCTCGCTGACCGGTGAAACGGTTGACCCGGTCCAAATGGCACGGTGGGCCTATGAGCATGGCTATTGGTGCAGCAAAAGCGGTTCCTACCATACCCTGATTCCCGGCGCAGCACAGGCGTGGGGGCTTTCCGTTGAAGGGTGTACCGCTTCGGAACCGCAGCGCATTCTGGATGCCCTGGCAGACGGAAAGCTGGTCGTGGCCCTGATGACCAAAGGGCATTTTACGAAGTCCGGACATTTTATCGTGCTGCGTGGCGTACAGGACGAGAAAATTCTTGTGGCCGATCCCGCCAGTTACCGGCGCAGTCAAAAAGCATGGGACTTGTCCATCATTCTGAACGAGGCCAGCAGACGAGCGGGCGCCGGCGGGCCGTTCTGGATCATTGGGTTATGAGAAACTTCTCATAATCCGATTTATGTCCAGCAAAAAGTTATGAGAAGCAGAAGGGGTACCGCCTTTGGAAGCGGTACCCCTTCAACAATTTTTCTTCGCATAACTATTTTGCAAGACTCTTTAGCCGCATCATAAGTGACCGGTCTTCTTGTCAAGACGGCAACCTGTTCGATACGGAATTGCAGAAGAATTTCTCCTAAATTGCGCGTTTCTTTTCAGCATCAATTCTCGCATAGATCCCAGTGGCGGAGAAGTATATCCCGGTCCTGCGCTTACCGCTTTCGCAGGTTTTTCAAGCATTTTCCATCAGCATAACGGGGCGGTTCGTCCTATTCTTCCCATTTCTGTCTACTCGTTTCCGTATGTGGATCACGGTGTGGGGCAAAGCTTTTTCAACTCATCAAGGAACGAAGGCAAAACATCAAATATGATTGCGCAAATGACAGTCCAATTCGTATCCTCATAATGATGCACCAGCCTGTGCCGCAGTCCTGCAATCTTCACCCATGGAATATCCGGATATTGCTTCTTGAAGTCCTCTGATAAATTAGCAGCGTGCTCTCCAATGTTGTAGAGCGGTGTTGTAACGGTCCATTGAACTGCTTCTTCTGCAAAAATTATCTCGGGAGTGATATTTTCTTTCTCCACATAACGCAGGAGCTTCTCCGTCGTCTCCCGCATCTTTTCAATTCTTTGCTGGTCACTATATTTCATGCGATTCGGACTCCTTCCTCCATGATCGTATGATAGAAAGCGGAACCAGCATTGACCTCCCGCAGTTCGTAAACATCCACAGCTTTTCCCATGGTGCGATGCAGTTCCTCTGCAATGCAGAAAATATCCGTCGGATCAAATTTGCTGCCACCGACTACGATCAAATCAATGTCGGAGGCCGCATCCGCTTCCTGCCTTGCATAAGAGCCGAACAGAATCGCGCTTTCCGCATGATACTTTTTTAGCAGCTGCCGTACTACAGCGAAAATCTCGCTCTGTGTATAGATATGGCCAGACATCAGATTCGCACCTCTCTTTCTATGGTACAGTATATCACAGCTTTTACGAAAAATGAAATGGCAAAATGAAGTCATCGAAGCCACACTTCTCGTTTCGCAAATGCACCTCTGTAAAAAAGCTATGTTACTGAATAGATTGCGACACGGCGAAATGGTCTAATCAGCGTTCATTTTCGTTCAGGATTTCCAGCATCTCTTTTGGCGTCACCACATAGGGCTTGACCGGGAAATGCTTGATGTTGCCAGTTACGGGATAGGCGTCGGTAGTTTCTCTTGCCTCCATAACCACCTCATAGAAAATTGCATCATCAGGGTCTGGAACATAGTCCTCAATCGTGGCGGCATCTAAGAAGATTCCTCGCTTAATTAAACCTGTCAGCGCAATTTCAATGTCCCGACGGTCAAACTTAAATTTGGAGCGGTGCAGAACATCGTTGTATTCGTCCAAAATATCCTCATGCAGCAGAGGAATTACACGCCCCGCAAGAGCTTCTTGCAGAATAAGACCGGGAATGGAGGAAAGGTTCAACAGAGCAGAAACAACTACATTCGTATCAAGTACAACATAGTATTTCATGGTTACGCTCCGTTTCGAGCATTTTTTGACGCCCGGTCAGCCCGGGACGCTGCAATTTCAGCATTGATCTCATCCAGCGACATATCGGCCGTGCCGTTCTGCTGTGCGGCTTCACTCAGACTTTGCATGGCGCGGATCGCCCGCTCAGCCCTGTATTCCTGCTTGGGCAGCGTCATGGAAAAGGGAACACCATTTACCACGACAGAGCGTTTCAAAAACATTCGGATAGCGGTAGGAAGGTCAATGCCGAGTTCCTCATAGACGGCGGCAGCCTTAGCACGGAGATCATCGTCAACACGCACCTGCATAACACTTGTAGCCATAAAAGCACTCCTTTCAACTATGATTGTGTTTGTTTACAATACAATCATATTCTATTATACGCAAAAAGTCAAGGATTAGTCCTTGTGCATTTCCGAATGCGCTTTATTGCGCACAAAAGAAGCAGACTATGCAGGGAAAGTCATGTGCAGCCGCTTTGCTATTTATAGAACGCAGTCCTCTTGGATCAGCAGAATATCATCCCGCCCCTCGGCCTGGTCAAGCATCCGCTGCGTGAAGCCGCTCTTGGAAAACAGACCGTACAGTACCTTATACCCGGGGAAAGCCGTGCGCAGTTCCGCAGACTTTTTCACCTTCTCCTCCAGCTCATAATAAACCGTCGCATCCACCGGCTTATTGTGGTACTTGCATTCCCCGGCGAATACCTGCTTCTTCTGGTGATCTACCGCCATCACATCGATCTCCGTATCGCCGTTGATGCCACCCGGCCAGTAGGAGCCGATGCGGGAGGGCACGAAGTCCACCGCCTTGTTCCGGCACAGGGAGGCAAAGATATCCTTGCAGACGTCCTCATAGGAGAAGGCAACGAATTTCTGAATAAAGTCCTTCTCCAACTCGTCCAGAACGATCTGCTGATTGTCCAGCTCCAGCTCCCCTTTGTAGGGATAGACATAACGGAACCAGAAGCGGATGAAATTATCTGAAATGAAGTAGAGACCCTTTCGAGACTTCTCCGGATTCTTCTCCGTAACCGGCGTTGCCTTTTTCAGAAAGTCCAGATCGATCAGCGTGGAGAGGTAGGGCGTCAGCGAGGATGTTTCCATGCCCAGGGCGCCCGCAATTTTGCCCAGCTTGTGATTGCCGTCCGCAATAGCGCGAATGATGGAGAAATAGCTGTTGGCGGACTGTACCTCGTCTTTCAGCAGGAAGTTCGGCTCCTCATAGAGAAATCCGTTCTTGGACAGTACAACTTCCTGAATCTGACGGTAAAGGTCTTCCCCGGGCTCAAAAAACTCCAGATACTTCGGGACGCCGCCCGTTACGGAATACTGCTCCACCGCCTGAGAGAACGGCTGCCCCTGCACGGCATAGAGGTCTGTAAACGGCAGCGGCTTCAAGCGAATCTGCGCGCTGCGCCGGCCATAAAGCGGACTATCGTGAGAAAGGGCATGCTTCTGCATCATGCTGATCAGCGACCCGCAGAGGATCAGCATAACATTACTGTCCTTCAGGATCTCGTCCCAGGCATTTTGCAGAATGGACGGAAAGGCCGCGTTTGTCTTGACCAAATACGGAAACTCGTCAATGACCAGCACTTTCTTTTCCTCCGGACGGTAGTTGGCGATCTCACGGAACAGATCCAGCCAGTCCGTGAAGGTGACCCTCTGCAGCATGGAATTTCCAGTGACCCGGGCTACCACACCGGCAAGACGCTTCATGCTCAGGGACTCCACTTCCTCTGTCGCAAGGAAGTAAAATGTCTGCTTGTCTTTGATGAATTCTTTGATCAGCGTCGTCTTTCCGATACGGCGCCGGCCGTAGATCACAACAAAGCCGCCATCCCGGCGAAACTCCTTTTCCAGCGTATTCAATTCTTCTTTTCGTCCGATAAAGTTCACCTGTGCCGCCTCCAATATTCACGGCTTTCGTATGATAAACTATATTATGATAATTTGATTTATATTATACGCAATTTCTTGAAACTGTCAAGCGGTCTGCTATATGCGGGCCGCTTTTTCAATTCTTTACAAAAAGTTCAAATTTTAAGGGGACGATACCCCCCTTGAGCGGCGCGTAATACTATGAGGGATTTTTAAGGAGGCTTCCATGGATCAAATGAATCGAAACCTGTATGAACTGCTTTTCAGCTGCAAGGGGAACTGGCGCAACGCCATTTATGTCCCCTGTGGGCCGTGCCCACATCCCTGCAAGGTTGACCGCTCCGGCTGCCTCGCGGCGACCCGACAGGATGGCGCGCCGTTGCTTGTCGGCGTTCGGGAGTTTGAAGAAGAAACCGGAGAGCGGATCGATCCGGGAGAATGCATCGGAACGCTCAGCAAGGACGCCTTCTCATCCCTCTTTTCCAGATACCTGACCTGGGAAATGAGCAGTTCCGAGCAGTGTCCGATGGAATACCTTGCGAGTTCATCACTTTGCACCCTCATTTCCAAACACCAGAAACAGAAAGGAGATCTTGCATGAAACGAATCAATATTACCTGCCCTGCCTGTGGTTCCAGGGCGTATCTTCGCCCGGCCAGCGTGGTCTACGGTGACAAGGCCCCGGACCCCGATGCCAAATACTATGTCTGCGGACGGTACCCCGCCTGTGACTGCTATGTGGCTGCACACCGGAAAACGCTGCTGCCTATGGGCACCCTGGCGGATAAGGCTTTACGAAAAAAGCGGTATGACGCACATGTGGCCTTAGACAGCTTATGGAAAAGCGGCATCATGAGTCGAAATGAGGCCTACCATCTGCTGCAGCTGTCTATGGGACTTCCTGCTGAGGATGCACATATCGCTAAATTTTCCGCGGCGCGCTGTGATGAAGTCATTGCGCTCAGCCGCAGGTTTCGCGCCGCCGCAGCAAGAGCGGCATAGCAAAATCAAACACAGAAAGAAGGGAAATCATGAGCATGGAATTTACCTTGAACGATCTCCAGCGCCAGAGAGTGGAGGATCACCTTGCGCTGGTGGAACAGGTGCTTCGTCGCAGCATCAAGACCAATGAGACGGTGGACGGCATGGGACATGATGATCTGTACCAGGAAGGCTGCATCGCGCTTTGCCGCGCGGCGGTCTCCTACCGGGAGGAAATGGGGTCATTCCCCGCTTATGCCAAGGTCGTGATTCGGAATCATTTATTGGATCGCTGTCGAGAGATACAATCCGTGCGAAAAAATCTGCCGCTGGTATCTCTGGACGCATTTGCCGAGATGGGAGTGCCGGAGCCGGTCAGCCCTTTTCATACGGAGGATCTGATCTCTGATGTTTCCTCCGACGCCCTGCTCTCCCATTTCAGGAACCGCTACCACGGCACCGCCCGGCTTGGGATCGAAGCGATGGAGCTGCGGGTCAGAGGCTACAGCTGCGCGGACATTGCCAAACTGTATCAAAAGAAACCAAACTACATCGGAGCCTGTATCTCACGGGCGGCGGAAAAGCTGCGCCGGGAGCGGATCGTGTGGGAGTTCTATACCGCCTGCACGGAACAGGATATCAAGAGCGCATAAGGAGGAGTTCGTATGGCAGAAAAAACACTTTATACGGCATTGGGACATTTCCGCTGCCGAAACGATGGCGGAGGCCAGCGTTATCCGGTCGTTCTCATGGATCACCGTGAGTTCGGAATGGATCCGCAAGAGATGACGCTTTGGACTGTGCTGTGCTGGCGGCTGACAGACCGGCAGCGTGCAGAGGACTTCTATGAAGAGCTCTCCAACGGAATGGAGCTTTTCCCTCGGCGCAGCTTTTCAGACTGCCTTGACCGGCTCGTAACACGGGGGCTTGTTGCCAAGGGCAGCGGCACGACGGATTTTGACGCGCTTTATGACCTTCTCGGCGGGCTTTATGTTGTTCCCATTTCAAGCAGTTTTCCCCTAAAGGTGGTGACCTTTCTGAAACTGCTGCGCAGCGGAACGGCTCCTGGGTCGGCTTCAGCGCTCTTTCGGCGGGATCGGCGCACAGAGCCGGAACGGCACATTATGGCCCTCAGCCGCTGCGCGCCGCTTTCCACGGCGGAACTGGTTCGATGCGCGGAATGCGATATTTCGGCTGCCGTCGGCAGTCAGCAGACGCTTGCGCTGCTGTATGGAGATCAGGAGACGACCAGCGACAACATCGTATCGGAAATGCGGACTGCCGCAGCGTGTCAGTCTGTGACAGCGGCGGTTGCCAATCTCTATCTTCGCAAGCAGGTCATCTTTGAGAGGGCCTGTGCATGAGCGGGTTTGAAAACTGGCCTGCTCCGATCCTGCGGCGGTGGCTCTTATCCGCCGCCGCAGGGCCGGTTATTTTCCTGATAGGGCTGGCAGGCCGTATTGCCCTGCACGACCCAACGCTTCTGACGCTCAGCTCCTTATTGGCATCCTGCATAGTCGTTCGATGTATTTTGCTGTTTCAAGCGATCCGTCAGGGGGCCTATGAAACGGTGGAGGGCGTGTGTGTCGCCATCAGGCGAGCGTCCTTGAGAGGTCACCAGCGTATCCGGCTGATGGATGATTCCGGCACTGCGCATGACCTCCTGCTGGATCGGCGTCAAAGATTTCTGATTGGCAGCAGTTACCGCATTTACCTTCAAAGCTCTCCCGGAGCCGCGTTGCCGGAAGCGAGGATACCCCATGGCGCGCTGCTGGGGCTGGAGGAGATTGAGGAGTGCCGGGCCGAATCGGAGATAGACTGTCAGGCTGCTGCACAGGAAGACCCCAATATCATAAAAACGGAGGATTTTAATGAGCAAGCATAAAAAGAGAAAGCATAAGAGAGTTGCAGATCCCTATGATGACTATGGACATTAAAAGGACGAAACAATACTATAAGCAACTCAGTAGTCATGATTTGTGTGATTGTGCGTATTGCCAAAACTATATTGGTGAAATAAAAAGTACATACCCGAAAGTTGCCGAATATCTATTTTCTTTAGGAATCGATATAGAAAAACCGTTTGAGACAATGCCGCTTGAACCGGATGAAACGGGATATATCGAATATATCTCTCCCCAATACATCGCCATTGGATCGCCTGATGATTTTGTAGAAACGATGATCGACTCTGTAAATGTTGGTATAGCTGAGTCTCATCCATCAACCCAAATAGATGAAACTCATTTTGTGATTGAGGTGGGGCCTGTTCGATTGAAGTGGATTATGTAGGTAATTTCCGGTTTGTAACCATCCATCTGAAAACACAAAAACACTCCGCACCATGCGTTCTGTAAACGCACGGTGCGGGGTGTTCGTTCAATTATGCGGCTTTTGTCAGATACACGATCCCGGCAGCTAAATCCACGCGGTCAACGTCATATCCTGCGTTGTAGATGGTATTGGAAAGCGGTCTGTCCTGCGCCGGATACCAATAGGAAGCGTACTTGTACGCCGACTTGCAAAGCGGCTTGCCGGTCAGTTCCTCCACCTTGGAGAACGGCAGCGCAATCGCTTCTTCACCCTGCACGGAGAGGTAGGGCAATTTTTATTAGTAGAGGAATTCTCCAATGTGCTGGTACATCTACCGAGGCAATGAAAGCAACCAATACTGAATATTCCGCTTGGGCGTTACACAAGCTTCAGTCACCGATGCCAACTAAACCATACTTATTTTTAATTGCAACATCACATACATTATTTAATCCTATTGCGAAATTTTTAATTTTATTCAAAGTTATACCATATCGGGAGATCAACGTGTTTTCTTTTGCACAATTCTCAGTAATCCATTGCAATATAGAACCTGAAAAAATCTTTATTTTGCAAACTGAGCTTGCTTCAAGATACGTCTCTCGATATGGGTCAAACCTGTAATAAATTTCATAGTGCAGGAACTCATCCTTGAAATCGTACAAGAAATTGTCTATACCCTCAAACTCTTCGACGAAATGAGTTTTAATTGCCTTTTTGGGTTTAGTTGACAGTAGTTCAAGTGCTTCATTGGTATCTTTTGCAGCGACGATCAGTAGAGACATTACCTCTCTATTCCTCCTTATTTTATCGGATAAGCAGTAACCACCTTACCGTACTCATCAATGACAACCTTCATTCTGTTCAGGCTTTTACCTCCTTCTGTGCCTATTTTTTCTCCGAAATTTTTAATGAAAACAAATCCTTTTCTTCCATTTGTATTTAAAGAAACAATAGATTTACTATCGGTTAGTGTTTCTTTAATCGCTTTCTTTATATCAAAATTTTTGATAAATTTCGATTTGTTTTTTTCTTTGCTATAAAATGAATGTAGCTTTACAATATGATCTCTATAAACCGAATCACTTAAAGTATATTTTTTCGCTAATTTTCTGCCAGCCTCAAGAATATCCGAAACTTTATCTGTAGCTTTTAGTGCTTTCTTTATTTTCTCTAACCCTTCAGGAGTTTTGGCAAGTTTTTTTACTTCGTCTACATTTAATAGTAATTTTCCACCTTTTCTGATGTAAGCAGATGACGGCAGTATCGGCAACAACGAAACAGTATCAAGCGCTGCCCAGCCCAGATTGGCAAGTGATGGTTCTTTGAAAAAATCCGCCCAACTAGCACCTGCCATTACAACGTCTAATGCATCCCAGATTGTCCTCGGTTTAATTGGATTATGATAGTTTTTGTCTACATAGAAAGCCATTCCATACGGAGTTTCTATAATAGAAACTATCTCTCCATAAGGAAAAATCTCTCTTAACTCGTTGTTAATATTTTCTACACCCAGCTCTTTGCTATTGGATAGCTTCACATTGCTGTAGTCCAAGGTAGATGTCAGACTGCCATCCAAAGTTTCTGCTGATGAATAATCAGCAGCAAAAGCAGGGGCACTCAGGCTCAATACCGTCGCAAGAGATAGTATAAGGCATAAAAACTTTTGAGTAAAGTCTTTCATAAAATATCACCTTTCAGTCTTATATTTTTATCAGGTACAATAATTCACAAAATTATTAGAATCACCTCCCTATTTGCAGGACAGTTATTTCCTGCATTCAAATGTTTTGTTACGCCCATAGTCAAGTGCATAGAAATTATATATCCCAATTCTTATTTTCTACCATATCAAGTTCTTAACAATTCTGAATTCTAGTAGTGAAACGAGTGGCAGATACAAATCATCTGTCACTCGTTCCTGTCTTTTCGGAGGGTATTATTTCATCCTTAGATTGTGAGATATTAACCCTGTTCTGCGAAGATTTTTTCCAGCTTTTCGATGGCGAGGTTCAGAGACTTGGCTAACAGCTTATATATCCTCGCCAAACTCAGACGATTCAATTTGAGGGAATGAAATCCGAATAAAAAAGCGCAAGGCATTCTGCTTTATATCCACTGATCCGCCATTTCACTCCACCAGTGTCTTGACCGTCATCAGGCCGATTTTATGGCTTGCAGTATCCGCCGGACACTTCCTCTTATGGTTTTCAATCGTAACACAAATCTGTTCCTGTTTATTTGCTATTGCAATTATAATCGGAACCTTCGGGTCTGCATATTTCCGCAGGTTAGAAAAAATATTATCAAATGCCCTACGGATGTCCTCAATATGCAGGCGGCAAAAACATTCCGAATCAAACATGAGAAGCTGTCCCACAAGAAATCCATCTTCCTCCAGTTCGCTACATTCCTCATATAACAGTTGGTTCAGAAATTGCCCGCCATCAATTACTTCTTGAAGATAATCACACTCAGTTCTGCGGCCTGTGACAAACTTATGAAATAACTCATCCGTCAAAATCTTCATTTGGTGGGCTTTCTCAGAAGCCTTTTCCAGATAAATTTCATACTGCGTTTCTGTCAATTCCTTTTTATGTATCAATATCTCCAGATACCCAGTCAACTTAGTCAAAGGCGTCCGAATATCATGTGAGAGGGAAGCAACCAACTGTTCGCTTTCTTCCCTCATTCGTTCCTCATTTTCCAACAAAGCCAATAGAGACATACGCATAGATTCAATCTCGTTTCCTAGTTCAGCGATTTCGTCTTTGCCGCCGATTGAAACGCATTTGTTCCTACCAGACTGAGCAGACAGAAGAACTTGCTGGTAGAGTTTATTGATACGGCGTATAATATATACAGTAAACGGAATTACAATCCCCAGAAACAGTAAGATGCCAAATAATCGGCCAGCAGTATCCCACCAGAAAAAGTATCTATCTCCCGGCAAATACGATGTGGCATAGATGAATCCATCTGAACAGATAATTTTTTTGTATTCATCCCCATCTTCCAAATTTGATTGCCTTTCCTCATAAAGAAAAGCTGGCTCTGTAAACAGAATGATATTGGAATTTTTCTTGTTCCATTCTGTGTCCGTCAATGCCTCTCTCTTTGTAAACCCGTTTTCTGTTACATACTCCTGAAAGCTCTCTGCGGCAGACTCACTTTGCGCCTTCCAATAAGCGTCAAATCTGGTGTCATAGAAAAACCATGTGGCTGCTTTATCAGCTACCAAGTAATTCCCCAGCCATGCAAGGGCAAGTGCAATAGCCGCTACCACTAACAGCTTTATCCCTAATCGTCGGGAAATCCATCTAATCAAATTATTCAATACGATACCCCTTTCCCCACACGGTTACAAGGTGGATTGGATGCCTGGGGTCATCCTCAATTTTATCCCGCAACCGGCGGATGAAAACCATGACGGAATTGCTGTCCGTGGAAAAAAAGGGTTCTTCCCAAACACTCTCATATATGTTCTGAGCTGAGAATATCTGACCGGGATGGGCGAGCAGCAGACGCAGTATGCGGTGCTCCGTAGAGGTCAGATCCAGCTCTTTTCCTTGTTTCCATGCCATATTGCGGCAGCAGTCAACGCGCAAACCATCCCATTCAATATATTCTGATTTTCGTGTTGGCACTTTTTTGCCTTGATAGACCTTATATCTCCGCAGCAGTCCCTTAACCCGTGCAATCAACTCTGGATAGGAAAACGGCTTGGCCAGATAGTCGTCTCCACCGGAGGAATACCCCAGCACAAGGTCAGAGCTTTGAGTTCTTGCGGTCAGAAATAGGATCGGCACATTTGACGATTCCCGAATCATTCTGCTCACCCGATACCCAGATATGCCCGGCATCATCACATCAAGGATGATTAAATCTACATTGGCGGTCAATAATTCCAGCGCATCCTCGCCGGATGCAGCTTCGATCACCTCAAAATTTTCATTTGATAATAGAACGGAAATAACTTCTCTTATTTCTTTGTCATCATCTACCACCATAATTCGTGTTTTCTCATCTATAACGCTTTTCATAGCTAGCCTCCGTGGATGTTAGTCATATTATCATAGGCTATAACTTTGCACTTCAAGATTGTATCACATAATTTCTGGTTGCAGTAGACGATAAATGCTGACAATTTCTTAATATGAGCAGTTTTCAGGGAGTAGGTCGCATTATTCCGCTATTTTTGACTGTTGCAGTGTCGGGATTTATAAAAGCAATTGTGAGTCCACATCTCTCTGCATACCTCACGGTCTGCATTGTCCCAGATCGCAAATTACGCTCATTGTCGTAAACCGCTAACCGAGGACGGGCAGAGTATTTCGCGCTATTAAGATCCTCCCCATGATGCAATTTCATACTTCGGCCATTCTATTCTGCCACAAATGAGCTGACCATCGTTGTAATAGCGAGGACTTGAAAGTCCTCGCTATTAGCATACATCCTCTTTGACAGCATGGTTGCGGATGAATTACAGAAACAATTATCGCCAGAGGCTGCTTCTTCCGGCTTCTATCCGATGGTTATGCAGGCACCGCTGCAAAATGTGGAGAGCGTTACCTTCCGCCCAGCGTGCCCCCTGTTTCCTAACGGTTTCGTCGTTGTCCGCTTTCGGGTGAGTGATGTGTTCCTCACAAAAGCTTCTGCATTTGCCGAAATCATGGATAAACGAGATCCTAAAATCGCAAAGAAGATTCGGAACGACTTCTCACCAATTTGGGAGAGTGAACTTGGCATGCCCTGCGCGCACACGCGGGAGGATTACCGTGCGCTCATGCCCACATTAGAGCATCTGGCAGAGCTCGGCGATTTCCGCATTGAGGATCATCTTCTCAAGGACACTTGATGCCGCTGCTTTGCAAACATCTGCCTCAAAAAATAACAAAGCGGCGATTGACTTGTTACAGTCAAACGCCGCTATCGTTTCTATCGTTATAGTATGCCGATTATTGTAACGATTAAGCTGCCTTTGCTGATTTATCAGAACCGCAGCAAAGTTCCCCCCTCCAATCCCTGCAAAAAAACAATGACCCAACACGTATTTACTAAATGGAAAGGAAAATCACAATGGCTTTTGCAAAAACCTTTGGACAGCGTCATGTCCTCCACTTTCTGGACAGCCATGTTGACCTTTTTGGCTGCAAGGTCACCGCAGCTTCTCCTGTCGGTCTGCGGGTGACCGATGGTGTACACCAGCTCTGCCTGAAAAGCACAGACGGCTGCATTCAGCGTGAAGATGATCCGAACAGTGTAGCGCCGGAAGTCATTGAAGTCTACGGGAGCACAGCGCGCCGAACCGCTATGACTAAACGCGGGGAATTGAGCCGGATGCCCCGCAGGCTTACGCTGCAGCAAACTGTGGAATTGCCGGAAAACCTCTTGCGTCACTTTCTCTCGCACCCGCTACTCTCCGATGTTGATGTGCGCCGCCTTGTGGATACCGGAAGTGTGGATGAGGACGCTTACACGAGTATGCTCCTATGGTTTCTTGCGGCAGGCGGTGATGGGCACCGGCTCATTTTCGGCGGCTGTGACGAAGTAGGCGCCTATATGGAGTTGACCCTCTGGCACAACACCGCTCATGCTGAATCCTTCCAGTTCTATCTCAGCGATTACCCCTGTCCCGGCTATGCAGAATAAAAGGAGCTTGCTTATGAACATGGAAAAATTAGGGCAAATCCAGCTGCCCGCCCCGGAGGACTTCGATCCTCACCCCCGTCTGCTGCTCAATGGACGCGGCATTCACGCCGGCGAGACCTTCCATGCGCTCTTTCCGGATGGATGGCGGGAGATCACCATAGAAATGAGCTGGGAACCGGAGGGGCCCGGCTGCTGGTACATCTCCACCCCCGGTTATACCCACATCTGTCCCATCGGTCTGTTCGTAAAGGAATAGGCTGAGACACAATATCTATAAAATACGCCGCGAATAAATACTATATATTGTGTTTCTTGCTTGACACGAGCCATATCCTGTGGTACAATGCCCCTGTAAATGAGTTTTGCGCAATTTCCCTTATTGGGGCATGGACTTAGATCCGTGTGTGGAGCGATCCACCTGCGCACGCTGTCAGGTTTGTACGCAAGTGTCAGTAGGACGACTGTACCCTTATTGGGTATCTGCCGCTTTACTGGCACTTTTTTATATATAAGTATTGCCCTCGCGGCAGAAAGGAGTTGTATGGCAGAAGTCCGTGTTTTCGGTCGGGTGACCAATGACCTTCAGCTGAAAATGAGTCACAGGCAAGTCCCCTATGTGTCCTTCGGTCTGGTCGAATGGATCGGGCGCCGGGATACCGGCCACAGACAGTATTTTGAGGTCTGGGCATGGGGAACAGCTGCGTTGTCGCTGGCGGATGCAGGAATCCACAAGGATTCCCGCATCTGGGTCCAAGGCTTTTTGGAGCTGGTGGACTGTACCAGAAACGGCGGAAGCGAAAAGGACAAGCGGCTGAAGCTCAGCCTGACGGGATGGCAGATAAAGCCTCCCCGTACAGCGCAGAAACCCGCACGAAAGCAAAGCCCCGGCGCTGCCCAGCCGCCGCTGCCTCCTGTGGAGGTCGTGGACGGAGATCGGGAACGCCTGCCGGAATAAGCGTATTCCGGCGAAGTGAAAAAGAGGAACCGCATCATGTGTTTTAAGAGATTCTGGACACATATGCGGTTCCTCTTTTTTTGTTTTCCAGATTATTTTTGAAAGGTGGCAACTGAAATGAAAAAAGAATCTCCCTTTTGGAGCAGTATCTCGCTTCTCATCGGTATTGTGATCGCCATTCTCGCGCTCGTCCGCGGGCGGATGCGTCTCCCCCTGCTGCTGGCGGTGTTTGTCCTTTGGCTGCTGTGGTGGCTCTTGACGCAGGCTCTTCCGCTCTGGCGCAATAACCGTGCCTACCGCGCAAAAGAGGCTCGGCTCCGCGAGCAGACTGCGGCGGCAAATGGCGGCGGTCAACTGGCAGACGCGCTGCTGTGCCATGTAAACTACCGGATCACCGCCATGCTCCACGCCGCATATCCCAACGCCCGTTGGGAATGGCTGGATGAGCCCTCCCGCTTTGCTGTGGAGGGCGGCACGGCCCGCATCCGTGTCTATGGCATTCCGGAGCATGACTATGCCGACGTGAAGCTGGATCAGAAGGCAAATCTGGACTGCTCTCTCGTTAAGCTCTCTCCGCTGATGCCCGGTTCACCGGACGCACAGCCGCCCAACCGGCAGCCGGTGAATCCCCGTGTCTGGTTTGAGACACGGGGCCGCGCCGTATTGGAGGCGCTGGTTACCGATCTGAACTCCAGAGGCCACAGCAGCCTGACCGTGCAGGAAAACGGCGAGATCTTCGTGCAGACCAAGGAAAATGAAACGGAGCCGGTAAAGGAAGCCTTTCTGGACTTTCCCGAAAAGGTCTACTGGCCGCAGCTGGTCAAGGTTTTGGAGGAGGAAGGCTATGCTGCCGACGCAAGAGACGCGGATATCCTCGTTTCCTGGTGAGCGGCAGAGAAAGGATGTGGAACAACAATGAAAACCGGACTTACCATTCAGCAGATGGCACAGGAGCTTCTGCGTCAGAGCAAGGCCAAGCAGGACTATCTGGTGAATACCGGAAGCCTGTCCCTCTCGGTCACCACAGACGCGCCGCAGCTCCGTGTCACGGAGAATGGGCTGGATAAGATCGCGCCCCTGGATATTCGCCAGACGGCGCACCGCCAGCTTGGAACCTATCTCGGCATTCCGCAGAAGTATTATGAGCTGATGCGCACGGATGCGCCGGAGCTTTTGGCCTATAACGCCAACTACTGGTTCTCCCAGAAAAATGAGCTTCGGACGCTCCGCACGATGGATGGCTGCGCCCGCGCGTTTCTCAGCAACCGCTACCGCCGCATTGACAATCTGGACATTGCCAGTGTAACGCTGCCCGTCATTGGGGAGCTGCCGGAGGCACGGTTCGTCAGCACGCAGATCACCGACGATTTCATGTATATCAAGGTGGTCAATCCCCGCTTGCAGGCGGATGTTGTCCCAGGCGATGTGGTACAGGCCGGCGTCATCATCTCCAACAGTGAGACAGGACTGGGCTCCGTTACCATCCAGCCGTTGATCTACCGTCTGGTATGCTCCAACGGCATGGTGATCAATGACGCCAAGACACGCCGTAACCATGTAGGCCGTGCCGCGACCAGTGATGAGGACTTTTCTATTTACTCCAATGAGACGCTTCTGGCAGACGACCACGCCTTTGTGCTGAAGATCAAAGACACCGTCCGCGCTGCCATCTCTGAGGCAAGGTTTGCCCAGGTAGTAAGCCGGATGCGGGAGAGTACGGAAGCCATGCTGGATACCAAGCAGCTCCCTGCCATTGTCAAGCTGGCTTCTTCCAGCTTCGGCATTACGGAGGACGAGAGCAACGGCGTTCTGGAGCATCTGATCACCGGCGGCGATTTCTCCCTCTATGGGCTCGCCAATGCCGTGACCCGCTTCAGTCAGGATGTTGAGAGCTATGACCGGGCAACGAAGCTGGAAGAGATTGGGTACAGCGTTATGACGATGTCGCCCGCCCTCTTCCGGCAGATGAACCGAACGGAACTGCTGGCCGCCTGAGCGGTCGGAACATTTTTAAGGAGGATATGATTATGTACGAACAGACCAACACCATGATGGAGACCAAGACCACATTCCAGATCCCGCAGCTTCTTGACGGAGACGACTTCACCAGCGAAGATCTTGCGGACGATATGGAGGGCCTGCGCCTGAGCTTCACCCGCATCAAGATCCCCGGCGGCGGGCACCTGCAGTTTGAGATCCCGTCCGGAAACCCGGATGTGCCGGACTATGCGCCCTATCTGGAGGGCGTCATTCTCTACAGCCACAACTCCAACGCCTACTGGCCGGAGGGCAGCGAGTACGATGATGACCAGCCGCCCCTGTGCCAGTCCTTCGATGGGAAGGTCGGCTACGGTGAGCCCGGCGGCACCTGCGCGGACTGCGTTCTCAACCAGTTCGGCAGCGATGGGAACAACAAGGGGAAGGCGTGCAAGAACATGAGAATGCTCTATCTGCTGCGCAGCGGTGAGTATATGCCCATTCAGATCGCGCTGCCGCCTACCAGCCTGATGCCCTATACCCGCTTCGTCAATGAAGCGTTCCTCTCCCGCCGCCGCAAGGTTTGTACCGGCGTGGTGCGGATCGGGCTGAAGAAGGCCGTCAGCGGCAGCCACGAATACTGCGTCGCCACCTTTACCAAGATCGCCGATTTCGCCGGGGAAGACCTGGCGCATATCCGCGCTTACGCGGATGGCTTTGTGGCACAGATCAAGGACATCAACGCGCAGAGAGCGCAGGCGGGCGCCGCAGCCTCCAGCATCATCGGAGACGGCGATGCCTCGCACCTGGAATTGCCTGACAACGGCGCGCACTTTGCGTTAGGGGCGGTCATTGATGGAGAACGGGAAGAACTTCCCGCCTGATACGATCCCCCGCATTGAGGAAGAAAAACGGGAAACGGGGCCTCCGCCGGAGGCTCCTGTTCCCGTCCCTTTGACCGAAGCGCAGCGCCGCTTTGCCGCTCAGTACCACGCCCTGATCTATGGATTTCTTCTGGAAAAGAAGCTGGAGATCTGGGAGTATTACGATATTGCGGCAATTGGCTATCTTCATGCTGTCCAACGCTATTTTACCGAAAAGAGTCTGCACAGATACCGTTTCTCCACGATCGCGTGGCGCTCCATGAACAGCAGCCTGAATACCTTCCGGCGTCAGGAGCAGCGGCGGCAAAGCCATGAGTTTTCCTATCAGGCTGCGCATCCGCCGCCTGACGACGCCTTTGATGCACTTCGGGCAAGATTGCTGCTGCACGACCTGTTTCTCCTTGCGGATGAAGAGCAGACTCTTTTGGTCCGCCACCGTCTGCACGGGTGCAGTCTGGCGGAAACCGCGCGGAGGGAAGGCATGAGCGTCAAGCGGGTGCGGCATCGGCTGAAGGCGTTGTACCGCGCTTATTTTGCGCAGAAAGAAACCAAACAGAAGGAGTTGTGACCCATGAAAAATATCCGTATCGTTCACGGAACCCTGCTGTATCCGCTGGAGGTCGGCAGCCGCGCCCTCATCTTTGAGGCGGGCCGGTATCTTCACACCTCTAAGGTGATTGCCATTCATGGTGTGACGCCGCGGCAGATCCGTTTTGAGACGATGAACTCCCATTACTGCCTGCTGGCTCCCTCCTCGCCGGTCTCGGCTGATATGCCGGTGACGGTCGTGGAGCAGGCTGCGTAAAAAACGGTGAATACTGGTTGCATCTTTGCCGGATGCTTGGTACTCTAAGCAAGAGGATCAACATCCGGACAGGAGGCTATGGAGCTTATGATGTACCCATTTCTCACCATGAACGACCATGCCGAGATCGTATATTCTCATTTGCTTGATGATGGGCGTGTAAAGATTTATGTTGAAAAGCCGGATGAGCATGATGGTTTCCATCATGCAGTATGTTTTCTTCCCGGCTGCCGCTGGGAGGATATCGTCGGTTTTGGTGACGCGGAAATTCAGGAATACCAAAAGGTGATCGAAGCTTCCGCAGAGCAGATCATGCGCCTTGCTACATCAGGCAAGGGCTGAATGATTGCAACCGAGAGGCAACCGCTTTTCATAGAACATTTTGTTTCTATGGTAAGCGCTATTTTGGAAAGGCACAGCACCGTTGTGGTGCTGTGCCTTTTCACTTTATCCAAGGGACAGGAGGTCGAAAAATGTATGTGTTAGAGTTTCGGACTGCCAACCGACATCACACTTGGCGGCGCTGTGCGATCTGTGAAACGAAAGCTCCGCTTGAGCGCGTGCGTCAAGGTCAGCCGGATTTGACGCGATGGCGTGTTCTGCGCCTTCCCGGAACGGTGCAGGCTGCCTGTGTTAAATGGAGAAGCGTACCGCTGATGCGGTACGGCCAAAAATCCGCATAATGATTTGAAAGGAGTGTTTACCCAACATGAAATACTGCAATCCGGACACCTGCTCAGAATGCCTCTATATTGGGGAGGGCGACAGCATCTGCGAGATCTCCCATGAACTGGTGTTGGACAACTGGCAGAGCGTCCCCCATACCATTCCCCTGGAGTGTCCGTTTCGCCGGCAGATTATCCGGCAGCGCCGAAAAGCGGTGCGCAGAAGATGAATGAGCCCGCCAAGCAGCCGTTGGAGCTGCCATCTGCGACCTATGAGCCGCAGTTGTCCGCATCCATTGATCTGGAGCGAGGCCTTTCCAGCGAGATGTTGCTGCATGTATTTGATCTCAGCGGCACCCATGAGGTGAAAACCTGTTACGGCGATGTCGTAAAAATCGTTAACGCTCTGCGGGACTACGCAAAGCTGTTAGAGACGGTATGCGACGAGTGGGATCTCGGCGGCTTTCACCGGGCAACCTATGAATATCAGGCAGAAAAGCTCCGTCAGATCGCGGACAAGTTTCAATGCGGCATCGGCTATGATTACGATGCTGCCGTGAGGAAGTGTCAAAAGCTGCGGGGGAAAAGGCCTCGCAACGCAGACGTGGGAGAGGAGGCGATGGTCCTTGCTGTCAAGCGCGGTTTTGAGCAGGCGCAGGCAAAAGCCAACAAGCCTTCTTCACCCGGTCAGAATGATGATAAGGAAGTGAACCGATATGAATGATATTTTATCCGGCACCTATAAAGGCAACACCTACCGCATTAAGGTGGAATGCTACCCGAATACCCCGGCGATCAAGGTGCAGCTTCTCCCGGTCAACGCTGGAGAGCGCATCACCATGACGCAAAACCTCGGTCAGCCTCTGCCCCGTTATCAGGCATTTCTCTGTGATGGGATGCTGGAGGTAGACAGCACCGCCTTCATGGACTATATGGAGGAAAATGATCTGGGCTACATCGTGGACTACAAGCGTTACGATGCCGATGTATTTACCGGAGTAAACTGCAGGACTGCTGCCGTTTTTCAGTTCCACTCCGCCGCGCTGCGCCGCCTGAACAAAGTCGGCTGCCAGCGTTACGAAGGGGACTATACGCGGCTCAAGCAGAAGCACGCCGAGCGCAGAGCCCGGCGCATGGCCGGATAAGAGGTGGTTGTCTATGTCAAAGATTACGGAAAAGATCGCCAAGCTCCTTGCGTTGGCAGAAAGCCCCTACGAGGAGGAAGCCAAAGCCGCGCTGCTGCAGGCCCGACGTCTGATGGCGGAGCATAAGCTCATGCCGGAGGATATTGAGCCGCAGGAGAACAAGAAGGTGATTCAGGAGTGTGTGGGCGTCACCTGCACGAAGCTCTCTTCGCCGTGGACGGTTTACCTCTCCACGCTCATTGCCGCACATTACTGCTGCAGGCCATATCGGAGCCATGCACACGGCAGCAAGGTTTCGGAGATCGGGTTTATCGGCATGGAGGACGACTTCAAGCTCTGTAAGCTGGCGTTTCTCTACGCCTATGATTGCGTCGCAAGCCGATGCAGACAGATCCGTACCCAAAAGGGATATCCCGCAAAGACACTTCGGGAGATGTGCAATTCCTACGGATGGGGCTTCTGCCGCGGGCTGTCTGCCGCTTTCCAAAAGCAAGAGGCCGAACATCAGGAATGGGGATTGGTCATGGTCGTGCCGCAGGCGGTCGAGGATGCCGTTTCCAAAATGAAGCGGAGCAGTTATAATATCTCGTCCACAAGCAGCATGAACCGCCAATATGCCGCCATGGGCTATGCGGATGGGCAGGAATTTGATATGCGCCGCCGGCTGGCGCCCTCGGCGTAATTCTTTACGCCTGCCCCCACCAATAAAGGGTTTGCGGATGCGTGATCATTGTGGTACAGTAGCTTCGTGAAAGGAGCTGACATTTATGCCACATGTTATCTCTGACTGCGGCTTTGGCAAACTGACAGAAGCCCGTACAGGAAAGCCGCCTATGGAAGATGTCTATGCAAAGCTTGCAGAAGCGGAAACCGACATCCGAACGGGAATGGTGTCCGATGCCATGGAAGGGCTGCGTATGCTGCGGGATAAATACGGCCTGTGAGGCAGAAAATACCGTATACCTTATATGGCTCTTTCATGGTAGACAGGAACACGAGAAATTGATATAATTAAGCAAATTGTTTCTTGTTTTGGGAGGTTTAGTATGCCATTACAGGGAGACCAGTTGAGCCGCATGACGATTCGCGGCTTCAAATCCATCAAAAACTGTGATATTTCTTTCGGGAAAATCAATGTGCTCATTGGTTCTAACGGAGCGGGAAAGAGCAACTTTATTTCGGCCTTTTCCTTTCTCCAGAGTATTCTGTCTAAAAATCTTCAGGTGTCTGTGGGACAGAGCGGCTTGAGTTCTCTTTTATATAATGGCCGGAAAGTGACCGAGGAGATTGACTTTGAGGTGTTTTTTGGGCAGAACTCTTATGGCTTCGTTCTGGTGCCTACCGATGATAACCGGTTGATCTTTCAAAAGGAATACTTCGGTTATCATGGTGGTTGGGACAATGAAAGCAACATTGGACGCGGGCATAGTGAATCCCAGTGGGAAAACGGCGCCCATAACGGAATTGACGATTACGTTGTCCCAACCCTGCGCAAGCAGAATTGGAGGGTGTATCATTTCCATGACACGGGTAAGGGCGCCAGAGTCAAGCAGGAGCATAACATTTCCAATAATAAAATGCTGCTGTACGATGCGGCAAACCTTGCCGCATTCCTTTACCGGTTAAAAAACTTTTTCAAGCAGAACTACGATGAAATTGTGGAAACGATCCGTCTGGTTGCGCCTTATTTCGATGACTTTGTTTTGGAACCCCAGGAGGGTAATGAAGAGCAAATCGTTCTGCGGTGGCGCCAGGCCGGCTGCGAAGATATTTTCAATGCTTCTCAGCTTTCGGATGGTACTCTTCGCTTTATCTGTCTGACAACACTTTTGCTGCAGCCCCATGAACTGCAGCCAGCTACCATCATCGTTGATGAGCCGGAGCTCGGCCTGCATCCCTATGCAATCACGATTTTCTCTGAGATCGTGCGGCAGCTTTCCAATGAAAAACAGATCATTATATCCACGCAATCTGTAGAGTTGCTGAACGAGTTCGATGTGGAAGATGTCATTGTCGTTGACCGGAGTGATACCGGTTCTGAGTTCAGACGGTTAGATCCGGAGCAGCTCAAGCTGTGGCTGGATGGTGACTACACGCTGGGTGACCTTTGGAAGAAAAATGTTTTGGGAGGTAGACTCTCAAAATGAAAACAATCTACATTTATTGCGAAGGCCCCACAGAGGAGTCGTTCATCAATGCGGTGCTGTACCCTTATTTTCTCGGCATGGGCATTTATGTCTGCCCCATCGTTTGCGAGACGAGACGGGATGCCAACAGAAAGTATCGCGGCGGTGTAAGCCGTTATGCAAAAGTCAAAAACGAGCTCATGATCCTCTGTAAGAGTCATCCGCATGAGTATGTAACGACCATGTTTGACTATTACGCGATGCCCAGCGACACGCCCGGTATCTCCGATGCCACACCAGACATCTTTGAGAGAATTGGGAAAATTGAATCCATCATCAATGAAGATATCGGTGAGCGCAACTGCAGATTCCATTTCATGCTTCATGAATTTGAAGGCATCCTGTTCTCTGAGCCGAATACATTCCATTTGATTGCCAATGATGGGATTGTTGGTGAAATTCAGCGGATCCGAAACGATTTTGAGACGCCGGAGCATATCAATAATTCTCCGGAAACTGCCCCTTCGAAGAGATTGGAGGCATTGATTCCCGGCTATGCGAAGGTAAAGAACGGGACACAGCTTTCTGAGGCGATGGGGCTCGGTGCGATCATGGCGCAATGTCCGCACTTCAAAAAGTGGATCGAGGATATGGTAGCATGGTGAAAGAAGAAAATGCGATCCTGCCCGCACAGGAACTACGCTCTCTGCCTCCCGAACAGGCCCTTTCCGCCAAATTGCTGGCGGCTCGGAATGACCGGAAGCGCGGTGTGCAATATCTGTCGGCTGAGCAGGTTCTATCCGACATGGATCACGCCATAGTGCAGGGCTCCTTGCCCTGAGAACTCAGCTTCGTTTGGAAGGAAAGCAATCCTTTCAAACATGTGGGTCACCTGATCCGTAAAAAAAGAATCGCTGCCGCATGGCAGCATATTGCGAAGGACGTACAGACTTGTAAAAAGTCTGTGCGTCCTTTTTCGTTTTTGGGAGAATGATATGAAACCCACCTATTCAGGCGCCGGGAAACTGGCATGGTATCCGGACATCGCCTGCCCTGTCTGCGGCGGTGATGTCAACTCATGGGATAAGCGATGCAGCCGTGCGCTGGGTTACCGGCAGATCGTATGCGAGGGCTGTATCTCAGAAGAGTATCAGGTCACGGTGGAAAATCTGCGCTATGTGATGGAAAACCACTTTGGACTGGTTCCATGTCCGGGGATATGAGCATGGAACAGAATCAACTGACCCGGGATCTCTACGCCGCAGGCTACACGCGGGAGGATCACCCCTCCTTCGTGTATTGGAGCGACTGGCAGAATTTCGGCTATCTCTTTGAGGCTCTATTGAAGTTTACATGGGAAACTCCATGCGACCTTTTGGTCGATGGCAAAAGTGATCTCGGCCGGGGCCTTGCCTGCAGCGACGCCTCGTTCCAAGGCATCGATTACTGCCCGGAAAATGACAACCCGCTGCTGCGCTGTCCCTATGAACGCAAGGACTGTCCACACAGCATCAGCGGCTTTCCTGTCCCTCTCTGCCCCTGCCACACCACCGGCAAACGGTATTCTTTCGAGCAAAGCGCCGAGAAGGTGGAAACAGAGAGAAGCGAGAGACAGCACCGGCAATACATGGAGATCACCGGCGGGGCCTACTGCGCCTGCGTGGTAGGCTGCAATGGCTATGAAGGCGGCCGTGTCGAAGTCCAATACGATGTAGATCAGTGTATTCGCTGCCGCTGCCAGAATCCTGTCTGCGTCATTCGCAAGCAGAAGCGGGACCTGAGCCGCGCCAATATCTTTTATGATGTACGCCGCACATGGATCACCCGCATTGGCTTTCTGGAGGAAAAGAAAGTACAGGTGACAAAGGGCGAGCGTGTGTTTCCCCATTCTGTGGCCCGAACGGACGCGGAGATCTGGCTGGAAATGAAAAAGGCGCACTTCAACCCGCTTTGGAGCAGCTCTGTGATCGACTCCCCGCACCTGACACCAGAGGATCGGCGGCAGACATTTTTCAGCAAAATGCACCGCCAGTACGGGGAGTATGATTACTTTGAATTTCACTACGATGTTGAGAATATCCGCATTGCCAAAAGTGAGCAAAGGGATCTTCTGCAGGATCTGCGGGATGTGGCGGACGGCTTGGAGGTCGTCCATGCGGTCGATCTCAAGAAGGAGCAGGCTGCCAAAAAGCGGGAATCCCGGCAGCGGCGCAAGGAGCAAAAGGAGCGGCAGCTGAATAAGCGGCGCTCTCCGGCTCCACCCAAGGAAGAACAGCTTACACTACTGACAGAGGAGGAGCATTTCAGCAATGGCGATCAAACTGGCTGAACAGACGAATGGGCCCCACATTTTTATGCGGCTCCGTCTGGACAGCGGCCGCGTCGAGGAGATCGACGCTTACATCACAAAGGAAGGCTGGCGCTATGTCACCAGCGCAGACCGCACCCCGGAGGTGCGGCTGCGGATCATTGCGGCGTTTCATACGCTGTATTGACCTGCTTTCTATACATTTCAAGGGGAGGATGCCGGTTTTCGGCGTCCTCCCCCCATTTACAAAAAGGATGTGATTTTGAATATGAAATACGAATATTACCCGAAAAGACGGACGGAGCAGGAGCGCAGAGAGCTGAATGAACAGATCCTCCGCCTGCTGCAAAGCGAAGCCTGTGAGCAGGCCGGTGTGACCGACGAGGATATTTTCAATCGCTATACCGGAGATGGCGGCCTGCATGGGCTGCGGCGCAGCGACTATGAAAACTACAACGCATTCAGCGCGGCGAAAAAGGAGCTGGAAAACGGCCAGTTTTTCACACCGCCGCCCCTGTGCGAAATGATCGTTTCGGCCCTGCGCCTCTCCGACACAGATTTGGCAGCAGATCTCACCTGCGGCATGGGGAATTTCTTCAATTTCCTGCCAAATGAACGTAACGCCTACGGCTGTGAGGTCGATCCCAATGCCTGCGCCGTTGCTCGAAAGCTCTACCCGCAGGCACACATCGTACAGGGTGACATTCGGGACTATGAGCCCCAAACGCATTTTGATTTTGTCCTGGGCAATCCACCCTTTCACCTGCGCTGGATCATGCCGGACGCCACCGTTATGACTTCTCATCAGTATTACTGCCTGAAGGCGGCAAAGCTGCTCAAGCCCCTCGGTATTCTGGCAGTCATTGTGCCGGCGTCCTTTCTTGCTGACAGCTTCTCCGATAAAGGCGCCATCCGCATGATGGAGAGCCGATTCGGCTTCTTGGGGCAGGTGATGCTGCCGGAGCACGCCTTTTCAGACAGCGGCGTGGACGGCTTTCCGACCAAGCTGCAATTCTGGCAGAAGAAAAGCACCGCGGCGGACTGGGCACCCAAACGGTACTCGACGGACTGCGCGGACATCTATATTCCCTCCGGGCATCCGGTCATGGCAGCGACCGCGCTTTACGAGAAGTTTGTCATGGTCGCAAAGGCGGATCTGGCAGGCAATCGGAACAAAGTCTTTCTGGAACTGGCACAGCTCAAAACCACCAAGAGCACTTTTCTCTATCAGGTGAAGAAGTACCTGTATCAGATCCGAAGCCATCCGGCCACGCGGGAGAAATACGACGCCTGCTTTTCCTATGTCCATCGGTTTTATACCCAGCGGCAGCCGGCGGATATGCCCTATGAGGAGTGGCAGCGCGTGCAGCTTACCGAAGCAAAGGTGCTGGCGTATCTGAAGCAGGCGCTATGCCGCCAAAACGCCAAGCCGGAGCGGGACGAAATTCGTCTGGTCAAGCAGAAGTACAGCTTTGTCTACAAGGCATACAGCCGGAAGATGGCAAAGCTCCTGACGGACGAGATGCGTGCGCCGGTGCCGATCTATCAGGCGGTGCTGAACGATGAGCCGGAACGGTTTCCCGGCTATGAGCGGCTGCTGCGCCGGAAACGCCGGGAGTATGACAATCAGGAGCAGCCCTTTTCCGAGATGACCGAAAACGCGCAGCTTGCTGACTGGATCGGTCGCTTTCAATATTGGGACGCCCAGAATCATGCTTACATCCACCTGAATCCGCTCCAGAGCCACGATGTCAACCTGACGCTCCAAAAGCGGTATGCCTTCCTGCAATGGGAACAGGGCAGCGGCAAAACACCCGCCGCCATTTTCACGGGGAAGCACCGCGTGGAAATGGGAGCTGTCCACAGTATATGGGTCATTTCCAGCGCCATCTCCATCCGCAACAACTGGGATGTGATTTTAAAGGGCGCGGGTTTTTCCTATGTGTTTGTGGAGCGTCTGGCTGATCTGCAGCGCATCCGACCGGGCGATTTTGTGATCCTGACGCTGAACAAGGTCAGCCAGTACAAAAAACGGATCGGGCGCTATATCAAGCAGCTTGGCTATAAGATCCAGTTTATTTTTGATGAGAGCGACAACATCTCCAACCCCAGCTCCAAGCAGACGCTTTCCGTACTGTCCTGCTTTCGCCGCTGCAAGTATAAGCTCCTGACTACCGGCACCAGCACGCGGAACAATATCTCCGAATTTGCTCCGCAGCTGGAGCTGCTCTACAACAATTCCATCAACATGATCTCGTGGTGCCGGACGCTTTACAGCTACGATAAACGGTCTGCGGATATGGAGCACAAGGAAAATCCCTATTACGGAATGCCGATCCCCGCTTATAAAAAGGGCTACCGCCTGTTCGCAAACTCCCATCTGCCGGAGAAAATCACCGTCTTTGGCGTGGGACAGCGAAATCAGGACATCTACAACGCCGACGAATTGGATCGGCTGTTGGGAAAGACGGTCATTACCCGCACCTTTGAAGAGGTCACGGGAAAGGACATCCGCCGTATCCATCAGATGCCGATCCCGTTTCTCCCGGAGGAGCGGGAGGTCTACAATATCGTGCTGAAGGAGTTTTACCGCATCCAGCGCGAATATTACAATTCGACCGGAAACAGCCGGAAGGATGCGCTGATGCGGCTCATTCAGCAGATCACACTGCTTCTGCGCATCAGTGCCGCTCCGGACTGCATGAAGGAATACGAGGGCGAGACGCCGCTCAAGGAAGTGGCCGTTGTGGAAGCCCTTGCCCGGTGGCCGGATGAGATTGTAGCCATCGGCGTGCGGCATACAACGGTGTTGGACCGTTACGCCGCCGCCATCCGTGAATACCTTCCGGACCGGCCTCTCTTTGTGGTGACGGGCTCCACCGTCACCTTCGCCAAGCGGCGTGCTCTGCGGGATATATTGCGGGACAGTCAGAATGGCATCCTGCTCTGCACACAGCAGAGCCTTCCCTCCAGCGTCAACTTCGAGTTTGTCAATAAGATCATCATTCCGGAGATGCACTACAACAACGCCGGCATGAGCCAGTTTTATATGCGGTTTGTCCGCTACACCTCCACGGAGAAAAAGGATCTGTATTTCCCAATCTACATTGGAAGTCTGGAATCCAACCTCATGCAGATGGTGCTGGCAAAGGAAAAGCTGACCATGTTTATGAAGGGGCAGGACGCGGATATGGATGAGATCTATGCCAAATTCGGCGTGGATTATGACCTGCTCTCCACGTTGATGACCCGTGAAACGGATGACGAGGGACACCTGCGTATCCACTGGGGCGAACAGAAGATCGCCTGATTTCAGGAAAGGAACAAGAAATGGACAAATTCTATATTGAACTTTATCCAAAGGCTGATTTGGAAAACGAATGGACAAAGAACAAGCGCACGCCCGGCGCCATGCCCTGTATGCGCTGCGGTGGCCCTATGCGGGAATCTCTTGCCGAGAACGCTTTGAGCCGTGCGCTGAATGTCTATGTCTGTCCTACGTGCGGCATGGACGAAGCCCTGCAGGATGCCGCGAGGAAGGTACTCCCCATAAGCGAATGGTACGCCGTGAAGCAGCACCGTCTTGCGGAGCATAAGACCCCGCAGGCAATCAAGCTGACGCCGGCCTGTGCGTTCACGGAGATCTTCTACGGAGCGCGGAAGACGCTGCCGTTGAGCAGCGCCCGGTATCCTATTTCACTGGTTGCCTATTCCCGCTCTGACTATGACGGGTGGCGATGGTGGACAACCTGGTTCCCGGATGAAGAAATGCGCCCAGCTCCAGAGCTTGGGCAAGAGATCGACGCCTTCCAGTCGCAGCTTCTCGCTCTGCCGGAATTCAAGACCCTGTGGGCGATGGAGCGGATGTGCCGGCTGTATGCCCAACCGACAAATGAGCCCACGGAATTTAATCTGTACGCGGAAACGGCGCATTTGCATATCTGGCTCCGCTTGATCACGCGGGAACGGGACTATAACCTCTACACATACTTTTTCGCAAAATAAGCCAGTTGTTCAGACGCAGAAAGCCGGGAGCCGCATCGCGGCCTCCGGCTTTTTCTTTGTGTGCAGGCATATTTTTTCCGGAACGATCCGATTTTTGTTGCTCTTATGCGTATTGCATCCGTATAAGAGAAGTATAGGAGGTACATAGCTATGTTAATTGCTGTCGATCACGGGAACAAACAAATCAAAACCGTCCATACGCCGCCGTTTACCTCCGGGCTTATCCAGAGCGACACGCCCGGCTTCGGAACGGACGCATTGGCCTATCGGGGGAAGTATTACACATTGACCGACCAGCGGATCCCCTACCGCAGAGATAAGACAGAGGATGAACGCTTCTTCATTCTGACGCTTTTTGCCATCGCGCATGAGATCGAAGCGATGGAACAGTACAGCGGCAGCCTCATGCGCGTGCAGCTGGCGGTCGGCCTTCCTCCCGCGCATTTTGGCGTGCAGGCAAAGCGGTTTATCAACTATTTCAACGGGCGAGGTGCGGTGGCCTTTCAGTTTAAGGGAAAGCCCTATGCCATTTTTATTGAAAATACCGCCTGTTTCCCGCAGTCCTTTTCCGCCGCTGCGGCCACGGTAAAAAACCTCGCCTCATTCCCCAGAGCGCTGGTGGTCGATATCGGCGGCTTTACGGCGGATTATGTGCGTTTGCGGAACGGTGTGCCGGACATGGCAGCCTGTGATTCTCTGGAAAACGGTGTGATCCTGCTCTATAACCGCATCTGCGCAAAAGCAAATGCCGAGCTGGACATTCTGCTGGAGGAAAGCGAGATCGACCGGATCCTGCGCGGCGAGGATCAGGACGCGGTGCCGGAGGTCATCGCTCTGGCAGAACGGGAAGCACAGGAATTTATCAACGACCTGCTCAGCGGCCTGCGGGAGCGGATGCTGGAACTCAAGTCCGGCAAAGTGATCTTCCTGGGCGGGGGCGCTACTCTGCTGCGCCGGCAGATCGAAGCGTCCGGAAAAATCGGGCAGGCGATTTTTGTGGAGGACATCAATGCCAATGCCAAGGGGTATGAGTATCTTTACCGGCTTCAGCACAGCGGGCGGTGAGTGCTATGACCGACAAGAAGGACCCCGGGAAATTCACGATTCGCTTCAACATCTGTGACCCACAGCATAAAGCGGTGATCGACCTGCTCAACCGGCAAGGCCGCAGCAAAGCGCAGTTTCTTGTCAGCGCTGTCCTGCACTATATCAACTGCAAGGAGACACCAGAGGTATCTGTTCCGGTTCCAAATCAGGCGGCACTGGAGGAGATGATCCTTGCCATCCTGGCAAAGAACCAGAGCCATTTGAAAAAGCAGCCCGAGCCGAAGCCTTCCACCGCACAGCAGGATGCGGCTATCTCCGCTGCGTCTAAACCTATGCCGCCCGCAGACGGAGCAGAATTGGAACAATGGTTTGGCGGGCAGGATGGTGTGGCATCGATCCTGAACTCTCTGAAAATGTTCGAGCAGGATTAAAAGCAAAGGACAGGGACGAAGCCGCCCCCGTCAGGCTCAACGCTTGTGATATGAGATTCCGGTGTTCCACAAGGCGTTGTCCGAGTGCGGTTCGTTGGAAGTGCGCCCGGTGGCGATCTGTATGCCGCAGGAAATTCAGGAATACTGTATGGAACTCTTTGGGGAAGATGTGCAGATTGCGGCTGCATCCCACGACCTGTTTGCGAAACGGGCCAACGGACAGATTTACCGGCCGCCGGTGGAGAAGTATATTGCAGGAGAAAAGCGCCTGTAACAGTAAGACATGATTGGGAGGATTGGAATATGGCAAAGTTTGAGTATATGCAGCGGGCATTTTCTTCTGAACTGAAGCCCAGAGCGCGGCTTGTGCTGCAAGTCCTGGTTCTGCATTGCAACAAAGAGGGCGAGTGCTTCCCCTCTATCAAGGCCATAGCCGCCAAGTGCGGCTATGGGGTGTCCACCGTAAAGCGGGCGCTGGATGAATTGGTGAAGGCGGGATATATCGTTAAGCAGGGCCGATTTGACGAGCGTAAGAACGGCGGACAGACCAGCAATCTCTATACCTTATGCTCTGACTTACCCTGCACTGACGAGCCGGAAAACGCCCCTGTGCCGGAAGATGATTCGTCTGATGAATCCCCGGCAGTGCAGCCGGAAAGCGCCCCTGCGGATGCCTGTAACGCCCCTGATCCCACACCTGGGGAGCAGTCTGTCACTTTGCCAACAGCGGATTCCTACTCCTTTGCAGATGGCTTTGAAACAAAAACCGGGCGGCAAAATTGCCGCCCGGTTCGTATGTTGCCTGGGGGGGCAGTCCATTTTTGTACCCCCTTGAACCGTACAGGTGAACAGATACTTACGGATGAAAAAAGTGGTGTAGAGATCGAAAAAACGCAGGTTTTATGACTTAATTCTTAAGATTATGGTCGAGACACTCGGAAGAAATGTGTTCTTTCTCGGTTAAGACGCCATGATCCATTTCATGAACTGTATCGCAAAGGGTGTTGATGTCTTCTATGCTATGAGAAATCAGCAAAATAGTCTTTCCTTTTTCCCGGAGCTGTAATAGATAGTTTCGCATTTCTGAGACGCCACTATTATCCAAACCGTTCATTGGTTCATCCAAAAGCAAAATATCTGGATCTTCCATAATAGCCTGAGCCAACCCTAAGCGTTGTTTCATACCAAGGGAGTACTTCCCCACCGCTTTCTTATCATCCGGGTCGAGACCAACAAAGGATATGGCAGCACGAATCTCGTCTCTCCCAATGCGCCCCCGCAGTGACGCCAGATAAGACAGGTTTCGGAAGGCGCTGACCGATGGCAGAAATCCAGGAGCTTCGATGATGGCACCAATGCTTTCTGGAAAATCCACATCTTTCCCAATAACTTTTCCATCTACAATCACCTTTCCTTGATCTGGGTGGATCAGGCCGCAGATAGTTTTAATCAGCACTGTTTTTCCGGAGCCATTTCGCCCAATGATTCCATGAATTTTCCCCTTCTCAAAAGAGATATTGATTTGCCGGAGTACGGTGGCTCCTTTAAAGGACTTTGTAACATCCTGTACTTCAATAATAGATTCCATAAAATCCCTCCTATTACTTGCTTTGTGGATTTGCTGCCGGGTTATGCCGACTCAGCCAGTATATAATGCCAAGGTTCAGCACGATCAACAGAAACACACTGACCGCCACCGCAGAACTGAAGCGGTCGCCCATTGCCTGCGCCATGCCCCAGTAGGGTGGAAGAAATAAGCTGACTGGTGGGTAAGCCATTCCGACTGCTAACAGACCACACTCGACCAAAAGATAAAAGATGATGGTTGCTCGGCTGGTAAACAGGATCATACCGCCAGCACAGAGGGATGAGAGAAGTGTGGTGTGCAGTGGAAACAGAACCGCAGCTGTGGACCATTCTGCCAACAACAGCTCTGCGCCAGAAATGAGGGACAGTAGGACCAGTGCAAAAAGAAAAAATACATAGTTGATCACAACTACTGCAGCCAGACGCATCAGCCACCAACGGCGGATGTTTTTGGAACGCACGATAGTATAGGTGCTTAGTGCTCCCAGTTCAGGCATCAGAAAAAGAATGCTTGCAGAGACGGGCGGAAGAACACAAAGATTCCATTCCATCGTTCTCATAATATCCAGCCCACCAGCGCCATCTTGGGCAGAAAACCCCATGAAGAACAACAGCGGAGAGCGATGACCACCGACAAGGAACAGCATGAGGGCTATTGCAGCAAAATAGCAGGCAAATGTATGATGGTCAAAAACCCGTGTAAATAGGCGTCCTTTCATTGCTTTGTCCCCACTGTAATACGGAAATCGTAACTGTGGATCGCATGTAGAATCAAAAGAAACAGCATCACAGCAACAGCGGCATAGACCAGGAACGATTGTGGCAGTGCCAGGTATGCAGTTTCCACTTCCGAACCGTTGATATTGTGGTACATGAGCAGGCTGTTCGCTAGAAGAGAAAACTTTCGGTAAGAATCAGTCAAAAAACCAATGGTCAGAATGTATCCTGCCACATGAACCAGTACAGCAGCCAGGTAACTGAGTACCTTAGAGATGCGCAGATTAAGCCAGAAAATGATGAGACTCATTACAAAAACATAGCACACACTAAGCAGGTAACTTAATACGCAGGCTATGGCTGGTGTCAGTGTCAGCAAATGCCCGTATGGGAAGGAAACCTGGTATTCCCAAGCCAGTTCAGGCGCCTGATTCTGTACAAGAACAGTAAGAGGCAGACTCCATATATTAGCAACAAAGGCATTTTCTGAAATAAACAATGCGCCAGCAATAAATAGCACAAGATAATACACTGCGCTAATACCAAGCAAGTAAAGAACTTTTCCGGCGACCCAGGTCTTGCGGGATACTCGCAGGAGGGTGTATGTTTCGTTCTGGCTGGAAAATGGTATATCGGACACCATTAAAACAGCACCCAGAAAAGCGCAGGTCGCTGTATAGGTATCAGTATTGAAATAAATGAATGCCTCAAAAATTCCAAGGGGTTCACCCATGGCTTTTGAAAAATCCAACAGAGGAAACACGCTGATGATTTGAATAGTACAGCCCAAAATCAACGCCAGGTATAGCCGCGGCGAGAAAAAGGCCTGTCGGAATTGATGTGCACAGATCTTAAACATCCCGCAGCCTCCTTTCGAGCAGTTTCCAGCATAAAGCTGAAGCCAGTGCCAGCATCCCCAGCTGGTACAACAGCGGGAAAGCCGGGAATGGAATGAAGTCTGTAGCCGGCATCAGAACATTGGCGGGGCTGAACAGCAGTGGTTTATCCAATCGGTAGAGAATCAGGTGTGCACCGAAGAACAGTGCAAAGGGAGCGGCCAGAGTAATGTAGCGATTCGGAATAAGTGCAGAGACGCATAACCCAATCACGGACCAGGATGCGCCGAACAGAAAGGCCAGCAAAAGTAGGAACAGCACCAGAAAAAAGCCGTTCCAGACAAACTGTAATTCCCCATATACAGTTCCATCAAAGACTGTAAAATAGTTGATTCCCATCTGCTCCCCGGTGTTCGGCTCACCATTTATGATCCAAACTATATCGCTGAGCAGAACGGGTAGAAAAACAGCCAACCCGCCGGAAATGCCGGAACAGAGCAAGGTTTCCCGAAGATAGCGTTTTCGTTCCACCCGACACAAAATCGCCTTACAGTAGCCACTGTTGTAATCTTCACAGAATAGAGTGGACGCAGGCAGGACAGCCAGAATCGTAGCAAATATGCCAAAACCGCCCAGGTCATTTGCCCGGAAAATGGAATCAAGAAAAGTCGTGCACATGGCGCTCAGGGGAATCGGTTCATACGAGATACAGTATAGAATCCAGTAGTAAATCTGATTCCATAGAAGCAGAAATACTCCTACAATGATGCTGGCCAGCATCGGCCAGGAAAAGATGGCGGCTCGAAGCCGAAATCGCAAAGATTTACTCAAAAGGACCTCCCTCGCTCTCCTTGTATCAGTTCCCCGGTAACAGCATTTACTGCCAGAACTCGCCTGCGGTTGATCATCAAGGAGTTATCATTCGTTCCGATTTGAAAACGCCAGGCAGGAATGGCAACCGCCTCCTGTGTTTCTGTCAGCGTTACAATATATTCTAAAGAAATGGCGCCGACAGAAAGGGTATCTTCACCATAGAAATCGATAAGACTGGTGTTTTCCCGCAGAGATGCGACCGCATCCTCAAGGGAGAGAAGCTCAGAGGAAAGCGGCTGTGCCGTCAGCCCGTAAAGGGCACCGCTGATTGTTTGGATACCATTACTATCCACCAAAAAATAAAGGTCATTGTAACCTATGATGGGCATTCCGCCTGCGGTGCGTCGGAAGAAAATCGTATAATAAGGCCGCCGCCCTTGGTTGCCGTAAGGCAGCACGGTGTCTGCGGTATAGCTGTTTTGGGGAGCAATGGCGTCTGTAATGGTACCGCACAAAGAAATTACATCCTCCAGAGGGATAGATACACCGCATTCCGCAGAGGAGGACAACAGGTTATCTTCAAAGGGATATAGGTTTACATCCCGGTATCCCAATGTAAAGATTTCTTCTCCAGGTACGCTCTCCCCAGCCATAGCAATGGTGTGCTCATAGAGATAATAGTCACCGATTGCTTCAGAGTTGTGAAGTTCCCAGACATCGTTGCGCTGGTCATAAATGGCCTCAGAAGCGCGCGCACCGAAAAATGTAGTGAATAGTGTTTCACGCAGTTCGTCCGTAACAGGAAGCACCTCATATTGATACTGCTGAATAGTTTCGACACTTTCGGTATTTACCTGAGCATTGAGAAGAATCTGCTTTCCATCAGCCGTAGTTATGGTTTCTTCTATCGCAGTTCCATTCACGCTGCGCACCAGCTCCATATTTGCATCTGAAATGGAGGCTATATCGTTTCCTACATTTGTGCCATCCTCAACTGGATTGCCGGACTGTGAGACAGAGGTGTCCGCAGTGCTGTCGGTATCAGAGTTTGCAGGTTCGCCTGGGGCTGGCTGGCAGGCTGTGAGTAATAGACAAAGGAGTGTGCCGATCCAGATCATTCTTGTTTTTTTCATATATACCACCATAAAGCAACAAGGAGTGATGGGAATTGCCGTGCACCTCCCATCACTCCTTGCATTGTTGGAAATTACCTAGCCGCATCCGTACTCCATTGTCCACTTGTCTTGACGCCACGGTTGACATCGTTGAAATTGATGAGGGCACCGAGGTAAAGGCGAGAACCGATGGACGAAGAACTAGGATAGGTGGAACCGAAGTTCCCGGTCCCGGACCGCGAGGTCGTGTTGCTCACGAGCGCATTGTCCCACTCGGTCGCGTTGTTGTCGAGCATTCCATAGGTGATGGTGTAACGGTTATTGGAGCGGCTACTCACCGTTACGACCCATTCGCGGTTGTAGAGACGCTTCATGCTGGACGAGGAGCAGCCGACCAGTTCACCGGTACCAATGTTGAAGTTATAGTACAGAACTTCGCGGTCGCCGTCGCTATACGCAAAAGCCGGAACGCACAGCGAAGAAATAATGGCAATGGCGCAGATCATGGAGAACAAAATCTTCAGCTTTTTCATACTTTAATTCCTCCCTTTTGTTAGAAAATTGGGGACGTCAATTCGCTTTAAAGCAAAATCTTAAACCATTGGACTCACCTCTTTATAAGTTCAAGTTTTACTAAAAATCAATCTTTCATTTTGTTTTAAGATCTTTTACCTCTATAAACGAATATGAAGGTTTATTTTGGACAGTGCTCATAAAGGAATTTTTTGTCGCACCTAATGATCACCAAGGATCTGCCGAACTTCCGGAAATCGAATTGAAAAAACAGTAACCATAGGATGGTAGATAATTGCTTATATAATCTTCATAGGTCAAATCGAGAGGAACTCCGTATACGACAGCGCTATCAATTACATCCTGATAGCTTTTGTGCATGTTGTCCTCGGAGAAACTGGTGCTCGCAAATGAGGCAGGACTCATCAAAATCATTAAACCAAGTGATAGAAGGATAGAGATAATTATAATTTATTTGCAAGTACCTTCGATTGAAACTTGTGGCTTTGAGACACCATTTATTTTCACATCAACGGTTAACTCATAGGTTTTGCCTTTTGAAACAGTAGCTGAATTAGAGAAAAGAAGGTATCCAGTCCCAGAGTCAGTCCAACGCGCAATACGTGTGGAGCCATTCCAAAGTTGGATAACGGCACTTATCTGATCAGTTGATCTATCAGCAGAAACAGAAACACGACAATTGGCGGTTGTGCCATCAAAAGAGATTGCAGGTAGAATTGTCATCACACGGGGAGATGCCGCATATGCTGGAAGTGACAGTAGCATGGCGAGCAATAGTACAAGCGGAATAATTCGTTTTTTCAAAGAAATGACCCCTTTCGTTCGTTTTACTTCTTAAACGAATGAAAGGGGTCATTTTGGACAGCTGTTAACAAATTTATTTTTTTGCTTGTACGCTTTCCGCCAATCGAAGCATAACCTCTTGGGGTAAAGTGGATGTAATACAAAAAAACGTATTTCTATCTTCTGATTGCCAAACCAAGCCATTTGATATATCAGGATCACTTGAAAGGTAAAACTCCGCGTCAATATTCCCGATGCGAACAATTTGAACATCAGAAGTGTTACTTTCGAGAAATAGACTTATGGAATCATCACCTTGCGAATAGGTAAATTGAATGGTTTTTCCGGACCCGTTTTGATATATGACTACTGCGTTTCCTTTCGACTCCATTCTGTTGGTCTCGAAAAATCCGTCCGGTAACTGCGTTAATTCATATTGCTTTGACTTATCATTCTGTGTGGTATCTCCAACAAAGCGATATTCAATGAATGTTTCATATTGTTCACGCACCCACGCAAAAAAGGCGGCTCGCGCTTCTGCGTCAACAGTCAGCCAAGTGCTACTGGCGAGAACAACCACAAGAACAAAGCAAGCTGCATATTTGGGCAGTTTGTAGATCACAGGATATTTTGCTTTGCGAAAGGTGCGGCGCATTTTTCGTTGAAACGATGGCGAAAACTCATGTTCACATTCTGCTGGAGCGGGGAGCGAATCCCTGATTGCCTGATCCGCTTCAGCCGTCGCTTTTTTCAGCATTTCATCGCTTATCACAGGATTCCCGCCTCCTCACATAGTTTTTTCAATTTGGTTTTAGCCCGTTGATCCAGTTTAATTGTGGCCGACAACGACAGTTCCAACATCTTTGCAATTTCCCTGACAGTGTACCCATAATGATAGCGTAGCAAAATCATTTCACGATACCTGGCAGGCAGTTGCAAAATACATTTTGTCAAATCGTTGTCCCCTTCATAATGAGCATTTGTGCCTTGAATTTCTTCGATTAGTTCGACAGTTTGGTATTTTTGCCGCTTTCTGTACTGATCTATCGCTTGGTGTTCAACTATTGTAACGACATAGCCATGCGTTTTTGGACACACCGGATCATCAATTTTTTTAATATTTTCTACTATTTTTACGAAAGCCTGATGCACAGCGTCCTCGGCATCCTGATCGTTATGTAAAATTTCGTAGGCCACATGATACATGAGGCCACGGTACTCCAGATAGATCTGTTCAAACAGCGACTTCTCCTCTGGAGTTTCAAGCATCTGTAAATAAAGCAACATAATGCGAACTCCCAGTCATTATTTATGCTATTGTATCATGTAGTCTGACCTTCCTACAAGTTGAAAGATTCGATTTACATAATGTTTTCTGTGGAAACAAGATAAAGAGTGCTATATGCTGGGGAAATGCTGGACAGGGGCATATTGCCGCTATTTCCGTTCGGCGGTGCTGCCCCTTGATCCCGTGCTGGAAAGGTCGCTGACCGTGGAGACCGTGGCGGAAACCCGGCCCTGCCCGGTGTGCGGCAGGGCTTTCCTCCCGGACGGGCGGCAGCGGTACTGCTCCCCGCCCTGCGCCCGTGCTGCAAGGCGGCAGAAGCAGCGCGGCTATATGCGGAAATACCGGGGGTAGGCCGTGAGCATTTGACCCCGGAAAACACCCTTAATTGCAGGGCTTTCCGGGGCCGCTTCATGGGCGGGGCGTATGATTTCATAGCCCCGCCCGGTTTTGCAGAAATATTGCTAACATTTTGGAACCTTCATGAAATAGTTATTGTTTGTGGCATTGGAATTAGTAACGCTTGCTTTCTTTGCATCTGTGAGACTAACCGCAGATACTTCAGAGAGCTTTTTAATAACATTAGATGAAATTGCAGCATTGATAGGTGCAATAATTGCCGTCTTCACCACTCCCATAGCAAAGTTCTTCGAGATAACACGCTGTGTTGGCTGGGTAATAAACGATTTTACAGTACCCATACCAAATTGTTGATTCCGAAAGTGAATTTCCTTTCTCACATAACTCATTTACGCTTTGCATGGATGGTTCCTCCTATTATGCTGGGGGCAAGTAACGTTGAGTGCGTCGCATTATAGTATTCGATACCCCGCTTCACAGACAGATAAACTAAGGAGATAATATGCTACACAGCATGATTACCAAGAGGACATACCTTCCGATATTTTCCCATACGACTACCGCTACGCTGCTTGCCAGAAGATTGAGAATTGGAATCAGAATCATGCTCAGGCACAAGGACAACCGAAGCGCTTGCACAATATGCGGCCAGTTGTGAGGTAAAAAAAGATACCAAAATTGCCGAGATTATCAGCGATATTATAAACGCGGGTATTGACAATACCTAAAGCAAAAATGCAGGGTGCAGCAGCCATCGTCGGTTGCCGCATCCTGCGTTGGCTTTTGCTTTACATCATTCTGCAATAATCTGCCCTGACTGTATTTGATAGGTGTGGTCGCAGAGAGATTCAATATCTTCCTTATTATGAGATGTAAGGATAATCAACTTCTCCTGTTTCTTGTATTCGATCAAAAGTTCTCGAAATAGCTTTACAGATTTTTCGTCTAAGGCATTAAAGGGTTCATCTAAGACCAATAGCTTTTGGTTTTCCATAATGGCTTGAATAATCCCAAGTTTCTGCTTCATTCCCTGTGAGTATTTGCGGACAGGCTTTTTTTCCTCTGGGTCTAAATCGAAATAATTCATGTACTCTGCTATATTGGCATCAGATATGCTACCTTTTATTTCAGACAGCATTTTGAGATTCTCAAATCCAGATAAGTGTCCTAGAAATTCAGGTTTCTCTATAAGAATGCCAATCTCAGGAGGAAATGATATTTCTGTGCCGAGAGCCTTTCCATCAACATAAACAACGCCACTACTTGGAACGATAAGACCAGATATAGCTCTGAGAAGCATGGTCTTTCCGCTTCCATTTTTCCCTATAATACCGTAGATATGTCCACTCTCAAAATGAATTGAAATATTGTCGAGGATTACAGATCCTCTAATTATCTTCGATAAATTAGTAACATCTATTCTCATAGTCAGTCCAGTCCTCCATATATATTTTTTTGAGTGCAGTGATTTCTAAAAAGCACAGTAGCGAATAAATGATTCCACCGAGTGCAAATCTATATAAAAATGCAGATGAATCCAATGGTGAATACGACAGTTTCAAAAAAGTATAACCTACTGCAAGCAACAGAATTACTCCAAAGCATTTTGTCTCTCCAACGCGGATGAGCAGCATTACTTGAAAAAATGCCAGAATTACACAATGGAAAAATCCTCTTGTGAGTATCGCTATAGAATCCATTGAAAATGAACCACTTAAAGAACCTGTACAGAAATACAAAGCAACTACAGCGCCAACAAAAGCTGTAAATACTAAAACCATGTTTGAGAAAAATACCCACTTAAGCAGGCTTCTCAATGTCTGATATTTACTCCCGTATCTTATCAATAGGTAGTCAATATTTTTAATATAAAAAATAAAACCATCTGCATTAAAGTATTGTGCAAGTATAACGAACATGAAAAAGCAGATCTTTAATGTTAGTGGCGCGGGTGATGAACAGCCAAACAATATAGAAAGCGAATAAATGAAATCATGGTCGGCTAGTTTCAACATACCTGTGACGATTAACGATATTACCAGAAAAAGGAAAACCACCTTTGCAAATTGATTTTTTATATATTTCATTTCAATAAATCGCCTCGATTAGCTCTCTCATATGCAACTACTGTCGATAGTAAGCAGAGCACCCCTAATGGCACATACCCCCATATATCAGCAAAAAAGATCCAAGAAAACAAAAGATTCAAACTATTGCAAGTGTGCAAATGAAGCCTTGGAATAAGCAACAATAGTTCAAAATTCAGAAGTAGAAACGAAATAATTTGTGCTCCAGCAGAAAGGCTCTTAACGCCTGAGTACTCAAATATCAAATCTATAGTCTCTAATAGGTATGAGCCAAGTAAAAATCTGAAGTATAAATCCAATAGCGTTTGAAGTGTAAAGAAACTTTTTGCTCCACCCAATATCATAGTTACAGCCATTGCAAGAACAAAAAGCATTGTAACCAGGATCAAATTCAGCAAAGCATATAGAAATAGCTGATTTGTAACTATCCGCTTTCTTGTTTCAAAGCGATTATATGTTTGACTGTTGTAGTATGAACTGATTATCGAATATCCTAGCAGCAAAACTATTGCGTACTGGTAAACAAAAAACTTATCTGAAAACCAACTTGCCTGCCAAACAGTTGTAGCATTTGAAAAAAACAGATAGCAAATAGTGAACACAAAGTATACCGCGCAACATCCAATATACTTGTAGAATTTTTTGTCATATAACATCATAGAATATCCTTATTCCTTGCTAACCCAATCAAAGTCAAGAAAGAATCAGCGACTATCCATGCGCAAAAGGTTATTTCAAAATCCTGCTTCGTAACGATCTCGGTAATGGCATTTGCTGAACGTGGTTGGATAATAATTCTTATATCATAAGGTAGTAGAAGCGGAACCGAATCAAAAGCAAATGTAATCGCATAGAGTAAAATCACTGGTATCACAATAGCAACGTATTGGTTTTTAAATTTAACAATCATTTGAATGGCTAATGCAAAAACAGCAAATAGCGCAAGCGCAAGTGAATTAAAAAAGGAATACACGACCGCCATAAGTAAAGGACTAATCTGATACAGCGTATATCCAAATGTTCCCGCATTAGGAACAAGCCGTTGATACTGCTCTGTAAAAGGAGCTCTCACGTCAAATATGAGAAAGGTTAAAAGCAAATTCAAGGACAGTAAAAACATACAAAAAACAAACGTGAATGAAAATACTGAGATTACCTTTGACAACATATATCGTAGTTTGCTTTTTCTTACGACTAAGAATTTGCTCATTGAACTTGATTGTTCATTATAGTAAATCATTCCTGTAGCTAAAACAGGAATAACCCAAAATAATATATTATAAACCTTGTTTCCCCAACTTGCTGAGTTCATAAGTAGCCAAAACTGAAACGGGTTTGCTCCTATATTTTCAAAGAAACCCGTATACCGTCTCGCATGAATCAATACTGATATAGGATCAGCTAACATAGTAACCAGCAGAAATATAAATGTAATCTGCACTATCCGGCTTGACAACATTTTTTTGATGTCAGATATAAAATACATGGTTAATCAACTCCCTCAATAAAGGAGCGGACTTGCGGCCTTCTGCCAACAAGTCCGCTCTCTATGGTTTAAGCTTTATTAAACTCTAAAAAACGTCCCATCAATTAGGTGTCCATTTTCCGGAAACGCTGGGAGTAATGGTTGTGCTAACGGGATTATCCAAATTCAGCGTGATGTTGGTTCCTTTAGACGGAATATTATTGGAATAGTAATAAACATTCCAGTTGCTTCCAACGCCGAGTTCCCAATAAGGATCGGAGTAGTTTCCGCCCCAAGAACCCTCTGCCCACGCACGGACAGCTGTGTATCCATTGCTGA
>ENA-UOJG01000618-UOJG01000618.1-human-gut-metagenome-genome-assembly--contig:-C47-NODE-618-length-47210-cov-22.010200_pt1 | contig 47210 bp, 54 predicted proteins | sample MGYA00242340_ERZ723887 | MGnify/ENA metagenome assembly ERZ723887 | reverse complement strand
TCACATTTGTGATTAGAGTTAGTCACACTAGTGAGTAAGCAATTGCGAATAATAGAAAGAACAAATAGCAAAGTACGATGAGTAGAACTTGTCAGCATGAAAATGTAATCGGATGTTTGTAAAATAGAGTATACTGTGATGAAAAAGCTCAAAATGCGATGGTTGACAAACTTTTGAATTAAGACTTTGTATGTGTTCATGTTGTTGGATATCAGATAGATATACTCTTTTTGTTTGTTCTGTAGAATGAGGGCATGAGGGCAAAGATACTTTTTGAAATATGCTATTATTATTCGTTTTGTATTAATTATCAATATGTTAACTTCTTAGTGAGAGCATGAGGGCATAATTGCTTATAACTTTCTATTAATATTGGTGTTATGTTGAGTCGATTTATTGTGAAATACAGAAGTGTTTTTAATGCTTGTTGTAGCAATTATTAAAAATAATCGCTAAGAAACGTTTTTCCTATTTAAGAAATTATTATATTTGTACCGACTATTCTACTATGGCGTAGTAGAACGTTATATATTTTAAGAAGCGTTATTGAAATTATCTTCTATCATCAAACTTCGCAACTTTGATAAAGGTCTGAAGATGATAACAACAACGCTCACGTCTGTGTTATATACCTGCCATTACTGTGGCATCTATATACCTAATGGCGTGGGTGGCTGTTGTTTATCTAGACCAAGGCAATGCGAAGGCCCGATGATAAGATAAACAAGATACAGCCCTCACGCTTTTTTTTATTAACCGCCGAACAGAGGAGGGGGAGTTAGGCAAAGTCTTTTGACAAGATAGACTGATCTAACATTTACAGACGTATGAAAACAACACTGCAAGCGGGAATGCGTATCCTTATTTCCCGTTATCTGTCAAGTCGAGGTTGCGGAGACAAAGTGTATGTCACCGGACCGCCAGGAATCTTCTGCCCACAGACGGCAATTATAGCATCTTTCTATAAAAATATTCTATGGTATATAATTGGGGCGTATAATGTCTGAACAGAATCATTGAAAAATTATAATCTAAATTTATTGTACGGAAATTATGGAAACAAACAATATGGAAATGTATGAGGCTCCTAAAGTGGAGGTTATCGAAGTAGAAGTGGAAAAAGGATTTGCAGTAAGTGGTGGAACAGAAGACTATGACCAACATCCTTGGTAATTGAAATAAATAATTTAAAAACATACACGTATGAAAAAGATATTGTTCACATCTTTGGCTGTTCTTGGATTAGGAATAACCGGTTGTTCCAATGAAGATTTGGGCGTGGCGAAAAGTGGCGTTGATGAAGTATGTGCCACTATGGGAGATGCTGAATCGCGTACTGCTATGAATGGCAATTCTGTCGTTTGGAGCACAGGTGACGAGATTGGCATTTTTGTAACGAATGGAAGTTCTTCTACTTATACTAACACTAACTATTCATTATCCAGTGGAGCCGGGACCAAGAATGCAGAGTTCTCAGGAGTACTGGAAGGTGATAATCCTGTAAAGAAAGCTGCTTTTTATCCTTATGGCAGCGATGCTTCTTATGATGGAAGTAAAATATCATTAACGTTGAAGGATACCTATAATTATAAGGAAGGAGAAAACAGCAGTGCTCTTATGGCTTGCCAAATAAATGAGAGCGCACAGGATGTCTTGGCATTTAAAAATGCAGGTGCTTTGATGAGCGTAACTGTCAATAATATCCCGAAGGACTATATTTGGGCGAAATTGACTTCTATGACCGCTCAAGGAAAAACTACTGCTCCAGCCATTGCAGGAAATGCACAAATAGCATTCGCCGAAGGTATCCCTACATTGACAACCACAGGAACATTAAATTCCTCATCCATAACTATAAACTTTACTGCTGGCAATGACGTGACTAGTAAAACATTCTATTTCCCGTTGCCTGTAGCCGAGTATCCTGCCTTGGAACTTTCCATTGGTAATGGCGCTACAAGCCAGGTTTTAAAGACAAAAGCTTTAGATGCTAAACGTAACGAACGTTATACCACAACTATAACGTTGGACGAAGTATCCGGAAGTGTACCGACAACAGTTGGAAGTGTATCAGCGGTAGTCGATGCTTTAGCAACAACTAATTCGGTTTCTGTGACTGATGTGGCTCCAACTGAAGCCAGTCCTACAGTTTCAATACCGAAAAAAAATACACCGGCAGAAAATGTCAGCATATCCTTTGAAAATATTTCTACTACTGCTACTGTTGCTATAAAAGAAGCGAGCACTGGCGCTAGTGGTAATTCAGCACCTGAAAACGTGTTGGTATCTGTACCGCAATTAGATACTGCGCCTAAATTTGAGATAGAGCTGCCTTCTTCTACCGTAACTTTGGCTGCCAATGGCGAAACAGCTACTTATGATGAAGTAACGGCAACTACTGCTGCAAATACATTGGTTCTTGATAAAGGGATTACGGTTAATACATTGAAGGTAAAAGCCGGTAATGTAAGAGTGAAGAGTGGTGCCAAAGTAACAGCCATCAGTCGTGAAAGCGGTAACACTTCAACTGTCATTATTTATAAAGAAGAGGGGGCTGAATTACCCAATCTGTCCGGTAATGACGCATTTGAAGTAGTTGATGCTGCCGTAGCCGACTTGCAAAATGTCGCAAAAAATGGTGGAACTTATACTCTTGCCACAGACTTGACGGGAGATTTTACTATTTCCGCAACAAAGGAAGTTATCATCAATTTGAACGGTCATAAAATTACCAACAAATCTGGTGATACATTTACCGTAAACAAGGATAGTAAACTGACAATCAACGGAAATGGTACAGTGGATAATGTAAGTCACGGGAAAGCTTGTATCTATAATAACGGTACAGTAATTCTTAATGACGGAACCTATATTAGAAGTAAGGAAAACGGTCAGAATTCAGAAAGTTCAGGTGGTAACAGCTATTATAATATTCTGAATCATGGCGAGATGACGATTAATCCAAATGTGGAGATATCGCAAAACGGGCATTATTCTTCGATGATAGCCAATGGGTATTATGATTATACCAATACGAATCCGCGAAATGGATATGTAAGTGGTACCAATCATCAGAATCCTTCACTTATCATAAACGGTGGTACATTTGCCGGAGGTCTTAATACCATTAAAAATGATGATGGAGCCCAGCTTGTCATCAACGACGGTACGTTCACCAATATGTCTCAGGCAACCGTACAGAATCATCATGTGGCTGAAATCAAAGGAGGTACATTCAATACTACTGGTTCCGCTCAGTATGTGGTAGATAATGAAGGTCATAATGGTGCAGCCAATGACTTGGGACAGATGACTATCAGTGGTGGTACACTGAATGGCAAGATCTATGTGGTTGGTGCAGGTGCATCGCTGGCTGTTACCGGTGGTACTTTTTCCGATCCGTCCGCACTTTTATACTTAAGCGGTAATGCTAACGTGAAGATACGTTTGAATGGAGACGCTACTTGTAATGGCTTTAAAACGCAAAGTGGACAATCTGTAGAATTGGACTTGAACAACCATGTGCTTACACTTGCTAAACCGACCGTTGGCTCGGCTGGCACAGAAACGAACAGTTGTCAATTGTTGAAAGGTTCTACCGTTACTATGAAAAACGGAACACTGGCAAGTGATAATGATAAAATTATGATTCAGAACTACTGTAATTTGACGTTGGATGCTATGACAGTGAAGGGGCTAAATGCCTTATATGTATTGAGTAACAATTGTGGTAATATTTTGATTAGCAATACTACGATTAATGCCGGAACTGGTGCATATGCATTTGATGTTTGCGGCTATTCAACCTACACTGACGGAGTTAAAGTAACTGTTAAAGGTACTAGTATTATTAATGGTAACGTGGAATTATCAAAAAGTACCGGAAACACCGAACCTATGGAATTGAATATTGAGGGTGGTACTTTTAACGGCAATTTGGTTGTTGATTCATCGATAACAAATGCTTCCTCTATCATTAACGTGACTGGTACTCCTTCTTTTAAAGGAACCGGTTGGGATAGTTATAAAAAATAAGAGAATTATTTGCTATCATGTTATTAGTCATGGCAGAAAGTGATTTGTAATAAAAGAAGGTCGTCCTGTCTCGAAAGGTCGGGCGGCTTTCTTTTTTTAAGATTAGAAGATTATGAAACTTAATCCCCATTTCAAACTCCGCTCCATAGCCGGAGAAACAATAATTGTGAACCAAGGTGTTCCCGATACTGATTTGACCCGTATTATTTCCTTTAATTTTTCCGCTTGCTTACTTTGGAAACGACTTTCGGGAAAGGATTTCACTTTACAAGAGGCAGCCTTGGTGTTGGTGGAATCTTATCATATTCCTCAAGAGCAGGCCGAAAGAGATGTGGTGATTTGGGCAGATGCACTAAAAAAATGTTCAGCCTTACTTGATTGATATAACAATGGATATAATACTCGATAAACCGGAGCAAATGCTATTTGCCTTGCTCCGATCCGCGTTGAACAGCACAAAGCCGGTTAGTGAAATCCTTTTTACCGATATATCTCCTGCCCTTTGGCAGGCGTGTTACAAACTAGCTTGCACTCAGGGAGTGATGGCCTTGGCATGGGACGGAATACAGACCCTGCCGGCCTGTTTGCAACCCCCGAAGGCTTTGAAATTAAACTGGGCGATGGCGGTAGAGAACTATGAAAAACGCTACCGGCGGTACTGCCATACCATAGCCGAACTTTCAGCTTTTTATAAAATACATGGCATTACCACGGTCCAGTTGAAAGGAGTGGGCCTCTCCACCTATTATCCCATTCCTTCGCACAGGGAAGGGGGAGATATAGACATCTTCACTTATTCGGCAGACCATTCCCGGAAAAGTGATGCCGAGGCCAACCGGCTGGCAGACCGGTTAATGGAAGAAAAAGGAATAGAGGTAGACCTTGAACACTCCGAAAAGCATAGTATGTTTTACTATAAAGGTATTCCGATAGAAAATCATAAAACCTTCATTAATTCGGAAACATACCATATAGCGGTGAAGATGGATAAGCTCCTTCAAGAACTGCTACAACCCGTATCGGCGGAATTGGACGGAAAATACCCCATTTTCATTCCATCTTCCACTTTTAATACTGTATTTCTCGCTTTTCATGCCGCCCAGCATTACGCACGCGGCCTGGCGCTTCATCATCTTTGCGACTGGGCTTGCCTGCTGAATAGATACGGCCTGCATATTCCTGAGGAAGTGACGGATATTCGTTTTAGAAATATGATGCTGGCAATGACTCACCTTTGTAATGATTATTTAGGAACTTCCGTTCCTGTATATGGAGGAGAAGGGTTGGCGGAGGAAATCTTGCGGGAAATCATCCGGCCACCCTATACTAAGTTTGTTCCGGCGAAGAATAAATGGAGCATTCTGGTTTATAAAACCAAACGTATGCTGCATACTCATCGTGCGTGTAACAGCGTGTTGCGCATTTCACTGTGCAAATGGGTTGGAAATTCTATTCTGTTGCATCTGCGTTCTCCCTATACCATCTTCCAAACGGAACGAAAATAAACGGTTTATGTTGAAAAGAATCTGCCGTTTGTTGTTGCCTGATGAAAGGAAAATGGGGATAAGGGTGGTTTGTGCCGTATTTCTTTGCGCATTACTTAACTTTGCCGGACTCGCTGCCCTGTTGCCTGTCTTGTTTTTTCTGTTGGATGACGGGAGGGATAAAGATGCCGCCCTGTTATTTTGTCTGGTGGCAATAGTCTTTATTTTGGTGAAAAACGCTTTGGTAGCGGGGCTTTCACGTTTTCAAAACCATTTTCTGATGTCTCTTTACCGTCGGCTCAGCTTTTCTCTCTTTACTTCTTACTATCAACGGGGATTATTGTTTATACGCAGCAGGGGGAGTATCAGGCTGGGCTATGAGGTAAACTATATTTGTTATACTTTTTCTTTAAATCTTCTTTCCCCCTTGCTTCGCATGACAGGAGAACTGCTGCTTATTTTATGGGTGACGGCAGCTTTGTTGGTTTACGCTCCGTTGACGGTACTGATGCTGTATATTGCCTTTCTGCCTTTTATGTTGATTTACGGATGGGGGATCAGGAAACCGATGCGCCGTTATGGTGAGCAGGAGCAGCAGGCTCGTCGTGAGCAGTCCCGGCTGGTCACGGAAACGATGAAAGGGTATGCCGAATTGGAACTGAATGCGGCGTTTCCTTTTTTTCAGCAGGCATTCGCCGAGAGGATAAGGAAAATCAGTGAGAGCCGTTTGAAACTGGAAATGATACAGCACCTTCCTCTTTGCCTTTCCGAAATGGCGGTCATATCGGGGCTGACCTTGCTCACCGTTTTCGGAACAGGAGATATCAAAGCGCTGGTAGGTGTCTTTGCTGTGGCGGCTTTCCGGCTGTTACCCGCTTTGCGCGGCATCTTAGGTGGTTGGACACAAGTACAGAATGCGGTCTATTCTCTGCGGATTATAGAGGAAGGGTTGGGGGATAAGGGGATAGAAACAGTTTCTCCATCATGGGGGCAGGAAGCGTTTTCTTTTCAAAAAGAGATACGGATAGAACACCTCACCTATGCTTATCCTGAAAGTAAAGAGGTTCTAAAGGACTTTTGTTGTACTATTCGTAAAGGGGAATATGTAGGTATCTGTGGTGAGAGTGGTGTGGGTAAGTCTACCTTGTTTTATCTGCTTTTGGGATTTATCACTCCGGATAAAGGCGCTATTCGGATAGATGGCAGGTCGCTTGCCGATGTGCCGAGGCAGGAATGGCATCGCAAGGTGGGATATGTGCAACAGGAAGTGTTTGTGCTGGATGGGACCTTGGCGGAAAATATTGCTTTGGGATGCCGGTTTATAGATAAGGAATGGGTAGCGGAGATAGTGAGGCAGGTGAGATTGGATGCTTGGGTGGATGAATTGCCGCAAGGAATGGATACTCCTTTGGGTGAAGGGGGAGGAAGGCTTTCGGGAGGTCAGAAACAACGGGTAGGCATAGCCCGTGCTTTGTATAAGAAAGCGGAGGTGCTTCTACTGGATGAGGCTACTTCTGCATTGGATAATGAGACTGAACGGGCTGTCAATGAAATGCTTCTCAGTCTGATGAAGGAGTGTAGGGGGCTGACTATTCTTACGATAGCCCATCGGGAAAGCTCATTGGCATATTGTCATCGTGTAATCAGATTAAATGGAAAAGACAATGGATCAAATTTATAAAATAGGTGGCCACTGCTTCGCATTGCCGGACGAAAGGTTGATGGAGGTGGTGGATGGTATCAGCGGTTTCAAGCCTTTTATTTGGCAACCGGATCTGGTTTTGGTAAAAGATGTATACGAGGGTGCTTGGTTGCCGGATTTTACTGTTTGGGAGGGAAACGGTTGGGATTTTCCGGCTTTTCAGAGAAAGTCCTATGGGTTCGGATATGAAGATGTAACCGGTACTTTCGGTGTGAGTGGGGATAGTTTTTTGTTGGAACTGGCTCCGCAGGGAGAACCGTCGCTTTATCTCCGGACGATGGGTGAAACTGGGAAAGGTATCTGTTTATATGGTCATTATTCTCCCCGTCTTTTAAGATTTGCCTTATGGATGGGGTATGGCCTGATGACGGTACGGAAAGATACGGTTGCCTTGCATGGCAGTTGTATTGTTTATAAGGGGAAAGCGGTTCTTTTTTTAGGTGAAAGCGGAACCGGCAAAAGTACCCATACTCGTTTGTGGAGGGAAAATATAGCAGGAAGTAAGTTGCTGAATGATGACAGTCCCATTGTGCGTTATGAAGAGGGGGGCGTGTGGGTATATGGCAGCCCGTGGAGTGGGAAGACTCCTTGTTATAAGGCGGAATGTTATCCGTTGGCCGGATGTGTACGTTTGTCACAAGCACCGTATAATAAGATACGGAGATTGAACACTTTGCAGGCTTATGCAGCTTTGCATCCGTCTGCTCCTCCTGCATTTGCATACGAGGAGGAATTATACAGTGGGGTTTGTAGTCTGTTGGAAAAGATGGTTTCATCCATTCCTGTTTATCATCTGGAGTGTTTGCCCGATGCGGAGGCGGTGAAATTAGTATGTCGTACTTTATATGGAGATGGGTATGAAGCGGATAGCGAATGAATGTTTCTTTGCGTGGGTGGAGTCGGAAATCAAAAGTGGCAGGAGTGTGAAGTTCCGGGTGAAAGGCAATTCCATGATGCCTTTACTGAGAAATGGGAAGGATGAAGTGGTGGTGGGGCCGTATGATAAGGAGGAGTTGAAACTTTTTGATGTCATTCTGTTCCGGCAGACAGACCGGTATGTATTGCATCGGATTATTCAAAAAAGAGGCAGTCGTTATTTGATGCAGGGAGATGGCGTTTGTCGTTTTTATGAGGAATGTGAGGACACGGATATCATCGGGGTGGTGAGAAGGGTATGCAGACCTTCCGGAAAGAAGATTGAAACAGATTCCGCCTGTTGGCGGTTGGAAAGCCGTTTGTGGTTGGGACTTGGTGGATGCAGAGGAATGGTGTTGCGTGTCCTGAATAGATTGGGTTGTTGGCTCCTTTTTTGACGAAAGCCGTCAGCTTGGAAGGAAATATTATTCATAAAGCAGGTATTTCTCTCTCATCTTTTTGTAGGCTTCCAGTTCATTCTGCCATCCTGCACGGATTTCTTCTTCACTGGCTCCTTTCGTGATTTGTTCCCTTACGGTACGGTTCCCTATCAACAGGTCGAACCATTGTGGGCGGGTAAAGAACTTGTCCGCTTTTCCAAGGTCTTGATAAGCTTGATAATAGGTGATGATGTATTTTAAAGAGAATCCTTTCGGGGCGGTGATATGGCGGAGATTATTGCCATAGCAGTATTGGTTTTTATACATCGGATTCTTATCAAAGCCTTCCAAGGCTTCCGGTCTGAAAGAAAAGGAGGAGATGCGGATATCCGGTGAACCGATTACTTGAAAAGGATAAAGAGTACCTCTGCCCACACTGATGGCTGTACCTTCAAACGGGCAGAGTGAAGGATATAAGGCAATTGCTTGGTCGTTGGGCAGGTTGGGAGAGGGCTTTACCGGAAGCGAATAGGGTTGTCCGTGTTTCCAACCTTCTACGGGGATAACGGTCAACGCGCATTTTTTGCCATTGGATAACCAGCCTTCACCATTGATCATTTGAGCCAACTCGCCTACAGTGCAACCGTGTAAAATAGGTATGGGATGCATGCCCACGAAACTTTTCTGATTTTTCTGTCGCACAGGACCGTCCACATAATCGCAAGGATTGGGACGGTCTGTGATGACCAGTTGTTTCCGGTTCTCGGCACAAGCTTCCATTATATACTGCATGGTGCTGATATAGGTATAGAAACGGGCGCCTACATCCTGAATGTCAAACACAATCAGGTCTATATCCTGTAGCTGTGCCGCAGCCGGCTTTTTATTTTTACCGTAAAGGGACAGGATGGGTACTCCTGTGCGGATATCTTTTCCGTTCTTTATGGTTTCTCCGGCATCGGCGTCACCCCGGAAGCCGTGTTCGGGAGCGAATACCTTTTTTATTTGTATATGCGCTGCCAGCAGGGTGTCCAACAGATGAGTTTCTCCTACCCTGGAGGTTTGGTTTACAACCAATGCTACACGCTTCCCTTTTAATATAGGTAAGAGGTGGTCCATCTGTTCGGCTCCGGTAATAACTTTTTGCGCGGTCACGGCGTTGAAAGTAAACAAGAGGCAGCATAGGAAAATGTATTTTGTTTTCATGATATGTGGTGATTATTTTGTAATATTGCACAAAAATAAGAATTTAATTGAGAATGGACGCACTTGCTATCATTAATAAATATTATCCTGAAGATAATGAACTGAAACATATCCTGCTGACGCATAGCCGTTCGGTGGCCGATAAAGCGTTATGGATTGCCGGCAAGCATCCGGAATTGAATCTGGACAAGCAATTTTTGGAAGAAGCGGCAATGCTGCACGATATCGGTATTTTTATGACAGATGCTGATGGTATTTGTTGTTTCGGATCTTATTCTTATATTTGTCATGGATATTTGGGGGCTGATCTGATGCGGAAAGAAGGATTCCCGCGCCATGCGTTGGTCTGTGAGAGACATACGGGGGCAGGTATATCTTTGCAAAGTATTATTGACCAGCAATTGCCCGTTCCTCATCGGGATATGGTTCCGGTATCACTGGAGGAACAGGTTATCTGCTTTGCCGACAAGTTTTTTTCAAAGACACATCTGGACAAGGAAAAAAGCGTGGAGAAGGCGTTAAAGAGTATTTCACGTTATGGGGAAGATGGGATAATCCGTTTTAACCATTGGTGCGAATGTTTCTTGTAAGCCTTAAAAATAAATTAAATATCCGCTAAATAGTTCATTATTGGCGGATAATGCTTAATTTTGCCCCTCAAAAGCGTAAATGATTTGTGAATGACGCCACTAAAACGACATAGATTTATAACATTCCTACTACTATTTGCATGCCTGTTGCTTTCTTTAAGTACGGGTGCTCAACGCAGAAAGCGGAATTCTGCATCCGGCAATGATTCCCTGAAAGTAGATAGTACTTTGGTAGATACGTTGTCTATTGATACGGTTGCACCTAAAAAGAAGCAGCCGTTGGATGCGCCTGTTATTTATGAAGCAAATGACTCTATCGTATTCACTGAGGGCGGATATGCCCATCTGTATGGTGACGGTAAGGTGAACTATGAGAAAATTGAATTGACCTCTGCTGTGATTACAATGAACATGGATAGCAGTACGGTGTATGCCCGTGGTGTTCCCGATTCGGTTGGCGTGGAAAAAGGTACTCCTATCTTTAAAGATGGCGAGACTCCGTACGAGTCAAAAATCATGCGTTATAACTTCAAGTCGAAGAAAGGTTTCATCAATAATATTGTAACTCAGCAAGGTGAAGGGTATGTAACCAGTGAAGAATCAAAGAAAGGTTCCAATGATGAGCTTTATCTGCGTCACGGACGATACACTACGTGTGATAATCACGAACATCCTCACTTTTATCTGAAGCTTTCTATGGCGAAAGTACGTCCCAAGAAGAATGTAGTATTTGGTCCTGCTCAGTTGGTGGTAGAGGATGTGCCGTTGCCTCTTGCTATTCCTTTTGGTTTTTTCCCGTTCAATAGCAGTTATTCGTCAGGATTCATTATGCCTACATACGGTGATGAAATGAATCGTGGTTTCTATTTACGTGATGGTGGATATTATTTTGCTATCAGTGATCGTATGGATTTGAAAGTGCTGGGTGAGATTTTTACAAAGGGCTCATGGGGACTTTCCACGCAGTCCAATTATAATAAAAGGTACAGATATAGTGGTAATTTCAATGCCAGTTATTTGGTAACGAAGACAGGTGAGAAGAATATGCCGGACTATATGGTTACAAAAGACTTCAGAATTGCATGGAGCCACAGACAGGATGCCAAGGCCAGTCCCAACAGTTCTTTTTCGGCTAATGTGAACTTTGCAACCAGTAGTTATGACCAGCGTAACCTGAGTAGTTTGTATAATCCGCAGCAATATTCAAATAATACCAAGACGTCTAGTGTGAGTTATTCGCGTAACTTTCCCGAGATAGGATTGAATTTGTCCAGTACATTCAATATTTCTCAGAATACACGGGACTCTTCTATCAGCGTGACGTTGCCGGACTTGAATATTTCATTGAACCGTATTTATCCGTTCAAGCGTAAGAAGGCGGTAGGTGATGAACGTTGGTACGAAAAAATCTCACTTCAGTATACCGGTCAGGTGACGAACTCTATTAATACCAAGGATAATCTGATTCTGAAGCAAGGATTGAATAAATGGACCAATGGTATGCAGCACAAAATTCCTATCAGTGCTACATTTACCTTATTCAAATATATCAATATCGTGCCTTCTTTTAACTATACCGAGCGTTGGTATATGCGCAAGGTAGAGCAGAGTTATGATCCGTCGGCACCTAATAATGTGCGGAGAGATACAATCAACGGTTTCAACCGTGTGTATAACTATGATTTGAGTTTGCAGGTGAATACCAAGATGTATGGTTTCTACAAACCGTGGAAGAAATTGTTTGGTGACAAGATTGAAATGATCCGTCACGTCTTTACTCCTTCGGTTAGCATGAGTTATGCGCCGGATTTCAGTACGTCTAGGTATGGATATGTGGGAACGTATACTTATACTGATACGGATGGAGAGGTACGTACTCAGACTTATAATCCATATGAAGGTTTGCCTTACTCCTTCTCACCCAGTGGTAAATCCGAGAATTTTACTTTCTCTATAGACAATAATGTGGAAATGAAAGTGAAATCCGATGCGGATACTACCGGAGTGAAGAAAATCAGCTTGATTGACCAGTTGGGGGCCAGCATTTCTTATAATGCAGCAGCTAAAGAGAAGCCGTGGGGAAACTTGAGTATGAATCTGCGTTTGAAACTAACCAAGAGCTATACTTTTAATATGAACGCCCAGTTTGCTACTTATGCTTATGAGTTTGATAAAGATGGTAAGGTAGTGGAAGGTAATCGTACAGAATGGTCATACGGACGTTTCGGTCGTTTTCAGGGGTATAGCGGTTCTTTTTCGTATACATTGAATAATGATTCGTGGAAAAAATGGTTTGGCCCGAAAGATGAAAAGGACAGTAAAGGGGATAAAGACAAGAAGAATGAAAATCTGGATGAGTACAGTGATGATGACAATGAAAACAAGGAGGAAGAAGATAATTCCGGCTTGAGAAAGACAGAGAAGGCGGCTATAGATCCGGATGGCTATATGGCTTTCAAGATGCCATGGTCATTGAGTTTGAGTTATAGTTATAGTATTCGTGAGGACAGAAGTAAGCAGATTAATATTAAGACGATGCGTTATCCTTATTCAATAACCCATTCATTGAATGTTTCTGGTAATGTGAAATTGGGTAGCCGCTGGAATGTGAATTATTCTTCAGGATATGACTTTAATACGAAAGAGATGTCAATGACAACGGTCAATATCAGCCGTGACCTGCACTGTTTCAATATGAGTTGTGGCTTGGTATTTGGTCCCTTTACTTCCTATAACTTCAGTATTCGTGCTAACTCCAGTATGTTGACCGATGCTTTGAAATGGGACCAGCGAAGCAATACGGGTAGTGCAGTGAATTGGTACTAGGAGAAACTGAGAATAAAAAATAAGAAATGGTTGCATGTTGTTATCGGCAACCATTTCTCATTTTTTTTATTCTGGTCTTTAATTTATGTCTACCATTCAATGGGTGTTTGCCCGTGTGCTTGCAAGTATTCGTTGGTGCGGCTGAAGTGCTTGTTGCCAAAGAAACCATTATAGGCTGACAGGGGTGACGGATGTGCGGAAGCCAGTACCAGGTGTTTGTTGCGGTCTATGAAGGCTCCTTTTTTCTGTGCATAAGATCCCCATAAGATGAATACAATATTTTCACGTTGTTCTGCCAGTATACGGATGGCGGCATCTGTAAATTCCTCCCAGCCCCGTCGTTGATGAGAGCCTGCTTGATGGGCACGGACTGTCAGTGTGGCATTGAGTAATAATACTCCTTGATTCGCCCAGCGGGTCAGATTGCCTGAAGTGGGGATGGGAGCACCCAAATCGCTTTGTATTTCTTTGAAAATATTTTGTAGGGAAGGGGGAAAAGGTACTCCGTCATTAACGGAAAAGCAGAGTCCGTGCGCCTGGCCGGGACCATGGTAGGGGTCTTGGCCGATAATGACGACTTTCACTTTATCAAACGGGCACAGATTGAAGGCGTTGAATATAAATCTACCCGGTGGGTAAATAGTGGTAGTCTGGTATTCGCTTCTTACAAACTCTGTGAGTTTGATAAAGTAATCTTTTTCAAATTCGGGTGCCAGATGTTGTTTCCAGCTTTCTTCTATTTGTACGTTCATAGGCTTTCTTTTTATTAAAAATGTGCGTTAAAGATAGGGGTTATTTGTAAAAATGACAAATAAAAAGAGGATGACTTTTGTATCACCCTCTTCTTCGATTGCTGATAGATTATAATCAAATAAGTTGCATACCCAATTGAGCGCATTCTTTTCTCATATCTTCGGGCCATATACTGGCTTGGATTTCACCTATATGGGCTTTCTGTAAATAAAGCATACAGAGTCGTGATTGTCCTATACCACCGCCGATACATAAAGGCAGAGTTTCATCCAACAAGCGTTTGTGGAAGTACAATTCTTTACGCTTTTCCTGTCCGCTGAGTGTCAGTTGGCGGAGTAACGCTTCTTTGTCTACACGGATACCCATAGAGGAAAGCTCAACAGAACGGTCTAATATTTTATCCCAAACCAACAAGTCACCATTCAGGCCGGGGAGTCCGGTTTCCGGATTAATTGTGGTGTAGTCATCATAGTCAGGTGCACGCAGATCATGTTCTTTACCGTCACTCAGTTTACATCCTATACCTATAATAAATACAGCACCATATTTTTGCGCAATAGCATGTTCGCGTTCTTTCGGAGTTTTGTCGGGATACATTTGGCAAAGCTCTTCTGAGTGGATGAAATGAATGTCATGTGGCAGGAAGGGTTTGATCTGCGGATACATTTCGCATACCATATATTCTGTGCGGCGCATGGCTGCATAAATACGGGTTACTATTTGTTTCAGGAAATCAACTGTGCGTTGTTCTTTGGTAATTACACGCTCCCAGTCCCACTGGTCTACATATAGTGAGTGGAGATTACCTAATTCCTCATCAGCCCGGATGGCGTTCATGTCGGTATAGATGCCATAACCCGGTTCTATATTGTAATCGGCCAAAGTCAGCCTTTTCCATTTTGCCAATGAATGGACAACTTCGGCCTGTGCGTCTCCCAAGTCTTTAATAGGGAAAGATACCGGCCGTTCGGTTCCGCTCAAGTCATCATTGATACCCATTCCCTTCAATACAAATAGCGGGGCGGTGACACGGCGCAGACGTAATTCTGACGACAAGTTCTGTTGAAAGAACTCTTTTATTTGCTTAATGCCTAACTCTGTTTGTTTTAAATCAAGCAAGGCTTTATAGTTAGCTGGTTTAATTAGGTAACTCATTGTAAAATAGATCTAATTGTTTTAATTGCTTGCAAATATAGAAATTATTTGTGATATTGTTATATATTTGGGTAAAAATATAATCAAATTGATTGTTTTGTTCTTAAATTAATGTGCAAAATATTATTTTGATAGATAAATATCTCAAATTATTAGGAGAAAGACAATATATTTTGTACTTTTGCACGTCCAAGTTTCAGACGCACCCGTAGTTCAATGGATAGAATACCGGATTCCGGTTCCGACGATATGAGTTCGATTCTCATCGGGTGTACAAATGATGCTGAAAATCAGTGTTTTTAAAGAAAAAGGGACTAATTAAGGGACTAACGGTTAAAAAGGTTCATGGCTTCTTCTTTTGCCTTATCAGCTATGTCGATATATGGTTTCATGGACTTGTAGTCCCTGTGACCTGTCCATTTCATTACAATGTTGGGGGCTATACCCAACATGAGTGCGTTGCAGATAAAGGTCTTTCTACCGCAATGGGTTCCTATCAGTTCGTATTTGGGATGGATTTCGTCTATTCTTTCCGCTCCCTTATAATATGTTCTGCATACCGGCTCGTTGATCTCACAGGCTTTGCATACTTCCTTGATATATCTGTTCATCCTCTGATTTACCGGCACAGGCAGCGCGTATATTCCTTCTATGTCCTTGTATTTCTCCAGTATGGCTTTGGAATACTTGTTCAGTTCAATTTTTAACGGTTCGTCCGTCTTAATGGTAGTGATGGTAATATATCCGTCATAGATGTCGGCTTTCTTGAGGTTTTTTACATCAGAATAGCGTAGCGAGGTAAAGCATTGGAAACAGAACACATCTTTAGCCAGTTCGAGATGAGGCTCGTCCGGGAATGTAGCATTATACACGCTCATAAGCTCATTCCATTCAAGGAATATCACCTTTGCCGGAATGGTCTTTAGCTTTTCTTTGAAAGTGACAAATGCAAGTTCTTTGTTATATCCTTTTTCTGATGCCCATTTCAGAAACCACTTTGTCAGATTGATATACTTCTTCGCCGTGTAATTCTTCATCCCGGTTTCGTTGTCTACTTCTACGTTCATGAAATAATCTACGAGCTGTGACAATCCTTCATGGGTAAGGTCCGCGAATGTAAGATCAGGTGCGAATTTCTTTAGGTGGTTCATTGTGGTCTTGTGTCTTTTGTAGGTGTTTTCTGACCAACTGTTTTCCTTACCTTGTTCAATGATGAATTGTTGGTAATAGTCGAAAAACGTTTTTTCCTCCTTTTCTACGATCTTCCCATTCTTTCTGTTCACTTCATCCCGGAATTCGGAAGACGTGGGCGTGTGTCCTGTCTGCTCGAAGAAGAAGAAGGTGTCGTTGACAGTTTCTTCAAGACGGTTTATCTCCGAATTGATAGTTGCAGCCGAGATTTTTTTCTTTCCATGAGTGGTGTTTGGTTTGCATCTTTGGGCTTCGGCTACCCATTTGTTATTGTCCACTCGGTAGCCCACATTAAAGGCTACGGTATTCCCGTCCCACTTGATTCTGTAGCGGAGCTTGGAATCAGGTTTGTCTTTCTCCTTGTCCAAGAGAAAGATGCAGTTTCGTTTGATGTTCATAGGTTTTAAGTTTAGTTTGAAAAAATATGGCAGGAATCATAACCCCTGCCATTATTGTTATAAATCTCTAAGCCATTTTTTGCCGCTTTTCGTATGTGACCAGATAACGAGTGCTGAGCCTATGATACTGGTCATTAAAAAGATAATAGTCAATGTATCCATATTACAAATTTTTTATCCATTTTTTCCCTGCTGGTGATTCTGTGTAAATCCAGAATCCGATAGCGATAATTGCTATCAACCCAAATCCGAATAATGCTACCATAATTATTATAGGCTTTCCAGCCATTTTTTTCCTTTCTTTGTAAAAGTCCACAGGTATATACCGCCTACAACTACAACCCCTACAGTGAAGATAAAACCTAATGCATCCATATCAATGTCATTTTAATATTTTATTGGCAAATACAGCCGAGATAATCGTTAATAGAATACCAGTACAGATAGAATACCAATTATTTTCATTTGATAAATCAGAATATAATGGTATTACAACTCCTATAACAAGTCCAGCAAAAGAGAGCTTGGACAAGTCAAAGAAATACGTTGCGAGTTTTTCTCGTCTTGTTTTGTTCTTTTCCTTGTTTTCATTCTTTTCTTCCTGTTTTTTACTGTAATTACCCATCATAAACTATCATTACCTTGCAAATATAGTAAAAAACAAAATTGGTGATACTTTGTTTTTGCAATTTATAAAGCTGTCTAAATTGCATTTATTTAATTTTTCATGAACTATTCATTGTTGGTTGCTGTTTTATTGTTATCTTTAAAGAAAAAAAGAACTATGAATGATGAGGAATTAAGAAAGTTTTGTTTGGAACAGGCGGTAAAACTGTATCAGTCAAGAACAACCGCCTATGGTGGAAGAGAAATGCAGCTCCTTGACATTTCAGATATATTATATGATTATGTGCGGACAGGGGAAAAGAAGGATGTTCCATTTGCTGTAACTATTTACGACAAGGAAACACTACAGGGATCGTAAATCTGACATTATTCAAATTTTCATTGCCTGTTTTATTGGCTGATTCTAAATCTAGAACTTTGATGTTGATTCCGGATTTCCCGTCCGTATGAGATGATTCTGATACAGTGAGATTAAACTCTATATTGTATATAGGAGATTTTGAAACTGGATCAACGAAGACAGATTTGTCATTGTTTCCCTGAACTGCTAACAGTCCATTATGCGGGGCGATAATAGCCCCGGTTTTAGACAACTCGTCATTAAGCTCAGTCACAGAATCCATAATCGATGTAATAGTGCCTTTTATAAAATCTTTTAATTCCATGTTTTATATGTTGGTGAAAATTATTTATATGCGCATATATGCGGGGATGTGATGGCGCTTATTGTTATTTACAGACATTGCCAAAAATGTCTAAATGATGTCCTATCGAGATTGTATCTCTGTTTAGAACAAAAGTAAAGGTTCCGCCTTTCTCTTTGCCTGATAAGTCTTTGTAGGATAGCTTAAGGTTGATGCCGAGCCGATTTGGTTTTGCTTCTTTTTTTTCTTGTATTATATTGTGTAGGATATTAGACAGCTCTTTTTTTGCGAGATGTATGGAATCTTGATATAATGATATTTGCTTATCTGTGCCAGGACGGAACTTAAGTTCAGAAATGATGTATTCATATTCGGATATTTTGGCATTATAATCTGCTTTAAAAAAGTCGTATCGAATTGTAGATCCAAATGGGGAATATACACTATCTAATTTCCCCCATTCTATTTCTGTATAATTGGTTATATTTTTTTTAGCTAAATAGTCGCGTACAGCATTTTTTACCTGATCCTCTTGGTTTGGAGTACTAGAACAGGCAAAAAGTATTAACGAAGAAATAAGAATAAGAAATTTTTTCATGATATCTATTTTTTATTTAAACTAATTATTTTAGTAGCATTGGTGCGTTTTAGCTTTGTCTTATTGCAAACTATAAGATTAAGCCTAACTCCAAAAACAAGCCTCTCAAATCTGTCGTGCTGATCATTCATTTTAAGAACGGCAGTTTCTAATCTATTCATTATATCATTTCTCATATTTTAAGGTTTAATGTCCTTAAGAAACATGATAAGATGTTCATTTGTTTAGCTTGTTTTCTGTTTCTCTAACAGAGATTTCAATTTCGCATTTTCGTTTTGAAGAGATTCGACGGTATCCAGCAGCTTATCTACGCGAATTTGATATATTTCCAATGCTTCAATAAGCTTTTTAATCATCCTGTTGCTATCAATTTGCTCTTCTTGCAAATCTATGTTAATACTTTCGCTTTCAGATTCATACTTGCTTTCAGAATTACCTGATGTCTTAATTGGTTGAGGTATGAGTTCTGATTCGTGTTGAGGCTTAATCATATCGCCTTCACCACGTAGTAACCATTCAGCGGAAATGAGCGGTTCAGCTTCCAAAATTTTATATAATGTTGAATATTTTGGCTCTGCACCTCTTAATATATCGTTAAGTGATGTCTGTGCAACGCCTATCTTTTCTGCAAAAGATCTTTTACTTTTATATCTACATTGAGATATAATTTGAGCAATTCTTTCATTTACAGTTGTTTCCATAATATATTATTTAAAATATTTTCTAAATAACGGTTTGACTTGTATTTTTAAACGGTTTAGCTTGTTATTGAATGGTAAACCGTTTATCTTTGCATCCGTAACCAACAAACAACGGTTGCAAACGGATATAAAAATGGCTGTCACGACATAAGCCGTGATTTTGTTCGCACCAAAATTGTTCCAGCGGCAAATATAGTGACTTCCATTTTAATATCCTAAGAATCAGATTAAAAATTAGACGATACGGTTTAGTGGTGTTTACCGTAAGTTATTTAGGATATCAAAATAAAGCTCTTGCTTAGTACCGGCCAAACACCAATTATGTCGGGAACAGCGAGGGCTTTTGCTTTTAGAAGATTATGAAGAAGAAGCGTAGTTCGGACAACGATTTAAATATTGCTCAAGAAGAATGGGTTGACATAGAAGGATATCCTAAATATGAAGCAAACGGAGGAATCGTTAGAAATAAACATACAGGCAGGATAGTAAAACCTGTTAACGGCAGATATACGTTATATAAAAACGATGCAAAAAAACAATATGCTATTTGTGTCAACCGTCTGATGTACGCAGTATCCCACTCTATCAATCCCGACAAGTTGGACGGAATTTGGGTTGTATCAGTCAACGGCCGTATAGAATTAAAAACAAGATATGATTATCTTGAACTTATACGCTCTAAGAAAGATTCCAGAACGATAAGTAAAGAGGTTGATCAATATTATTTGGATGCGTTGAATTGGCTTCAAAAGGTGAAATCGTATTACAACACCGGAGACATTACGGAGATATCATTGGAGTTAAGCAAGTACAAAACACGTATATGCGCCTATATCGTAAAACGTAAATTCACAACCAGACCACAAATATTGGAGGAGGTATGGAGTTACGTATATGAGACTACCTTATGCGTCATTGTGGAAAGGAAAGGTAATGTGTTGGAGCCGTTCAGCTATATGTCAAAGGTTGCGGTTAGTTATTTTTCGAGAATTAGAAAGATGAAAAGAGCCGTATTCCAATTCAAAGAATCAAGAGATGAATATTGCTTTGAAGAGTATGGGAATTTATAAAGAGGATTTGCCGGGTGCCGGAAGTCCGAACCACTCTGGCACATTGACAAGAAGGGTATAAAAAAGAACAAGGAGCAATGAAACGACCAAGAAAAAGAAACCTGTATAAGCTGTTGCCAAAAGGAATTTGGAAGGCTTTGAAGAGATTATATCGGTGGGGGTACGATGTGTATTATTGTATGCCTGAACAATGTGAGATTGAATCCTTTTTAGCCGGTCACAATCGAATAATGAGCCTATACCTACTAAAAGGATACCAAGTATACCTAATAGAACGGATAACGCAAAAATGCCCCTTGCAAAAAGGTTGTTTTGTGATGTATCAGATAACGCTATCAGAGCACCAAGAAGGGCGGAATACGCAACTAGAATATTGTATATATTACGCATTCTAGCTTTCCAATATAGATTGGTGGTCTCCATGTACAGTTTTAAAAGTTCTTTGTTCATAGCATTGATTTTTTCGCAAAAGTAACCATTAAAAATAAGATAACAAAGATATGATACCATTAGAAAGACGAATAACGGATGATACCCGGTTGGTAGATTTAACCGTAGGCGAATTGAAGGAATTGTTTGGCAGCTTGATTCCGAAGAATGAAATAGTTGCTCCTGCCAAAACGGGGCAGAACTTGGTGTATGGCATAAAAGGGATAATGGACCTGTTTCATTGTTCCGAGACTACGGCATACCGCCTTAAGTCGGGCATCATAAAGAAAGCGGTCCGCCAAGTGGGACGAATGATTGTAGTAGATGCTGATATGGCATTGAGCTTATTCACAGAAAAAAGGAGGTGAGATATGGGGCGAGGAAAGAAACGTATTCCAAAGGATTTACAAGAAAAGCTGAATGCGCACGAGGCGAAAGCTGAGATTTACGCACAAGCGATGCTATGTGGTGATTTTGAAAGGAACCGTATCAAGTGGGCGTGCGAGCTGTTGGAGATAGCGAGGATACAGAATGAGATAGATGCCAAGGTTAAGGCAAACCACAATCCGGCAAGAAGAGAGAAGTATATATCCATTTAAAATTAAGATTATGAATAAGTTAACAAAATACACATTATTGGTTGTGGCATTGCTTTTATTGCTAGGCATTGCCGGACGATGTGACTATAACGAATCTGTGATCTACAATATGCCGGACAACGTGTATCAGGTTTTGAAAGTAGAGTTGGGTAATCCATCCGATAGCCGGTTAGTTGACGAGTACATGAGCAACCGTAATCATTGGGATAGTTTGGCGATTGATTATCAATTAAAATAATATAGTTATGCAATCAGTAGAGACCAAAAAGAACGAGGTAAGGGAAATCACATCGGATATCAGACAGATGAAAGGTAAGTACCTAGTTTATGATTTGAAACGTTCATGGAAGGAGGATTTTGTAGACGAAGGTTCGGGTGAGGTGGTGTCAATAGAGCGTAGGGAGCTGATCTATGAAAGAGGAACCCTGTTGCAAGCAGAGGAATTATCAAGAATACAGTTCTTTATGAGCGAGGGTTCGATAAGTGAAGTGGAGGTAAGCAATCAGAAACGTATGTCCTACGAGTTCAAGAACAGACATATTTATCCATATATGGCGCAAGTCGACGTGGAAGATAAGAAAAGAAAATTCTTGATGCTCGCCAGTTCGGTAGATAACGCCTTGGAGATCGTGAAAGATTTTGTAGAGTTGAACTATATCGGAAGATATCAGGTTTCAATGGTGAAGGAGTATGAGAACCATATAATCATAGTAGATACAATGCTCAAAAAACCGCTTGATGATGTGACAAGGCTGGCGCTTGACGAAGAGTTATACTCAAGAGAGGAAAGGGATCAGATTTTAAAAGGGGATGATGAGAATAAACCTGACACATTGAAATTCTACAAGATTAAGGCGAGGGTTTCATATAGTGACGAGGACAATAAGGATGAGATTTTCCAAAGTTTTATAGTGAACACCTATACGGCTGAAAGGGCTATAATGTTGATAAACGATTTCCTGAACCGGGAACAGAACAAGCATGAGAAAGAGGCTGTGGATAAAGGAAACACGTTCAAGCGGAAAGATATTAATGCAGTGATAGAGGAATCGGGAGTAATTCCGGTATATGCCTTTGTTCCGAAAGAGTTTTCGGAAGCATACCAGGGTCAAACATAGGTTTTAGTTTAGGTTTTAGCCGGTGTAGCCTGTGAAGGTGATCCGGCACATGGGGGCTTAGCTCAGTGGCAGAGCGATGGCAGTTAACGGTCAGGGGTAATTAATCTGTTTTTTTGTTTTGTTTGTGTGTGTTTCCATGATACAGATCGGCAAAGCCATAGGTCACGGGTTCAATTCCCGTAGCTCCCACAACTTCAATAATAGAAGTTTTTATAATCAATACTTAATCAAAAGATATCATGAAAAAGGACGATTTACTGGATTTGACGGAATATGAAATATACCAAAGAATGGATTGCGGTGATAATATAGCTTTGTTTTTCAGGAAAAAGAGCAAAGATTTTCTGCTGGATATCACCGGCGAGACAGAAACCGCCCCAGGAATTGGGGATTTATCCATCTTCTGGGACAAAGGAAAGGAGTGGAAGGCTTACGTAGCACTATTGGTGGACAAGGAATTTGCCGCACAATACCACGAATTTCCATATAAGTCCAGTACACAGGAATGGCACGAGTGTGCGATAAGATTCCGCAATCCGGAACAGTTGAACAAGATTATAAAATATAAGACCAATGTTATCCAAAAAGAAGAAACCGGCAAAAACTAGCAGCACGGCAAATTTGAGGAAGAAACTGGACGCTGTGTTTTCTCAGTATGTCAGATTAAGGGATATGATACCTAACACTACGGTGTTCCGTTGTATCTCGTGCGGTTTTATAAAGCCCATAACACAGGCAGACTGTGGCCATTACATCAACCGCCAGCACATGGCGACACGGTTCAGCGAGACGAACTGCAACGCACAATGTAAAAGCTGCAACCGTTTTGATGAAGGCAATATGCAGGGATACAGGAGAGGCTTGGTGAGGAAGTACGGCGAGAATCAGGTGCTAATACTTGAATCGATGAAATACGAGACAAGGAAATACACTGCATTCGAGTACGAGGTATTAATAGCCCACTACAAGGGTGAGATAGCCCGGATTTTGAAAGAACGAAATTTGACGATACAATGTTTGACCGAATAACCATAAAGGCAAGGATAGATGTGAACGACATAGAGACTATAGTCTTGAAGAACTACCTTAAGGAATGTTCGGAGGATGATGAGATCTACTACAAGTCGTCCGCATACTCCAACTTTGATGGCTGCACTATCGAAATAAGGGGTGACACCTTGAAATGCAGTTGCTCGGTCTGCAAGCTATACCATAAGGGGAAATCGGGCAAGCTGGATAACAGCCGCCCGATGACCTTCCGGATGGCAGTCAGGACAATAGAGGAACTGTTGCTCAGATTGTGCGTGAAAGCGGAGAATGCAGTAGTGACCTATTATGAGATAGGGGTTACAATGAAGATGCTCCGTCCGGCTGATGAGTATATAAGACTTGTGGACAGCATAGCAGAACGCGCCTTATGGAATGATGCCAACTATCAGGAATACAGGCAGAAAACAACCGAGAAGAGTAAATATTATCGCAAAATACTAAAGATCTATGATAAGACTTACGAGGCAAAGGAGAAGAAAAGGACGGTAGGCAGCAATATCCTTCGTATTGAAACGGTGTACAAGCATCAGTCAGTACCGCTACCTCAATTGATAGATAATGTGTCTCTAAACAAGATGGCCCGGATCTTTTATAAGGACTGGTCAGAGATGCGATTTGAGAGGGAGATTATACCTGCTAAAGGTGTCAAGCTATCCCAACTGGATAAAGCTCGTGAGATTCAAAGGGTTGGTGTCACGAGATACAAGGAACGGTACAGGGCCATGTATATGGAAGGGAAACTCACGAAGAAGCAGTGGGAAACCTTACGCACGTTTGCTAATTCGTGGGGTGTGGAGAAGAAAAAGTACACGGAAGTGATGGGTGATTTGGAGCAGGAATTTAAGGAAAAATTACTAAACTGTTTTCAAGCATCCTCAATCACGCCAATTATTAAAAAATATAACTAATTGATTATCAGTTAATTACGGTAAAAGAAAAAGCACCTTATGGGGCGTTGTTAAATAACTGAAAATCAACAGGTTAATAATAAAAAGATTCAAAATTAACAGTTTTCGGCAACTTGTCTTATACTGCCCGAAGGGTAGTCGGGACGACTTAAGGAAAGCAGTAAAGAAAAAGGAGAAAATATTATGATGTGCGAAATCAAAGGAAGAATCACCGCAGATTTGGGTGTAAGAAGAGGAACCACCCGTCAGGGAACGGATTACGAGATAAGAGAATATCTTATAACTGAACAGACGCAATTTGGAAAATCAATGGCATTCACCATGTTTAGCAATGATGGCCCGATAAAAGAACCGCTTTGTGTTGGCGATGATGTTACAGTATACTTCAGTGTTTCCGCCAAAGAATATACGGATAAGGATGGAAAGAAAAAATGGTTTAACAGTGTACAGGCATGGAAGATTCAAAAATAGCTGTGGTGATTAGATGGAATACATGGAATCGTACCACAATAGAGAAGATGGCTAAGAGATTCGGGTTTGAGCCTTATGTGAGCGTGAATCGTAAGACAGGCGCTCTGATAAAAAGGGAGGATATGGATTTGCTTGAGGAATGTGAGAAGCGTGGGATAATCGAAATATCAAAATAACGAAAAATAAACAATATCATGGAACAGAAAATAAAGGCTTATAAAGCATTTGATAAGGATTTATCTTGTAGAGGGTTTAAGTATGAGGTAGGTAAGGAGTATGAAGAAACAGGCGACATAAAGGCATGCAAGAAGGGTTTTCATGCATGTCCTTACCCTCTGGATGTTTTTGGTTACTATGCGCCAGCCGGGTCAAGGTTTTGTGAGGTTGAGCAGAGCGGTCAAATAGACGATTCAGAAAGTGACAAGGTTTGTTCTTCAAAAATTAGAATAGGTGCTGAGCTTGATATAAGGGGGCTTGTGAAAGCAGCTGTATCTTTTGTCAAGGAACGGTGTACTAACGAGCGTAATGCGGAACCGGGAAAACCTGCCACGGCTGGTGATAGAGGTGCTGCCACGGCAAGAGGAAAGGCTTCAACCGGATCAAATGGTTTGTCAGTAGCAAGAGGAAAAAATGTTCAGGTAAAAGGCGGAATAGGTGCAATTTTGGTCATAGCTGAGGAAAAGGAATATACGTATGATATTGTCGATTGGAAGGCTGTAGTAGTCGATGGTGAGGTTGTCAAGGCTGATACATGGTATAGACTGAAAAACGGTGATTTAGTGGAAGTTGATTAATAGTTTTCTGATAATACAATTAGAATTTAATTGATAATAATTACCATTTACCTGACATCAGGAAAATGGTTCATAACCGATAAGAAATGAATCTACAATCTAAAATAGATTACTCCATCGCCTTGTTACGCAAATGTGAACAGATGGCACTTGATATGGATTCGGAGAATGGCTTTTACCTTGCCTTCTCCGGCGGTAAGGACAGCCAAGTTCTCTATCACATAGCGAAGATGGCAGGAGTGAAATTTAAGGCTCACATGAATCTAACCAGTATTGACCCACCGGAAGTAATTCGTTTCGTGAAACGGAACTACCCGGATGTGGAATTGATTAAACCAAAGATATCTATCTATGATATGGCACTTAAGAAACATTTAATACCTACAAGAACTATTCGATGGTGTTGTGCTGAATATAAAGAGATGTCTGGCGCAGGAAAGGTGACACTAATAGGTATTCGCCATGCGGAAAGTGTAAGGCGTTCCAAACGAAAGGAGATTGAAATTAGCTCCCATAAATTTAGCGGCAACTTCGACCAATTCTCTGAACACAAAGAAAAGATGGTTACTTGCGTGAAAGGAAAGGATAAAATACTTGTTTCTCCAATAATTCACTGGACTGATAGGGACGTATGGCAGTTTTTGAATGGGAATAGCATAGAGCATTGCTCGTTGTATGATGAAGGCTATAAGCGCATCGGATGTATTCTCTGCCCAATGTCTAATTATAAGCAGAAGTTAAAAGATTGTCAGCGTTTCCCTCATGCGAAACGTAAATGGATTCAGGCCATACAAAAGTTGATTGATGCCGGATATATCAACCACAACTTTACCGATGCAGAGTTTGGGTTTAATTGGTGGATAAGCGGTAAAAATTTTGACCAATATTATGCAGATGAAGTGCTGCAACAGAAAATTGAGTTTAACGTATAACATAGCAAAATAGATAAGAAATGAAAAAGACTTTTAAACAATGGGCTAAACAGGATAAAGATTTGAATGTTTTTTTGTGCCCAGGTGATTATATTGACGAAAGGTTATACAACTACATAGCGGATATCATACCTCCTGCATATTGCTCAAGAGACCTTATGCAAGGATGCGATGCCATTAAAAATGAAGGCGATGTATTATATTACATCACAGTGTACAGAACCGATGATAATCAGTACTTATATCTCGGTGTTTTACCAGAATTTAAACAGTAATTTAAACAAGTAAGATATGAAACAGGCATTAGAAGAAGCAGCAAGAAGTGAACGTGAGAAAATTATACTAGAGCTTCATGATGACTATAGTATTCATAAAGATCCCGAACACTATATAATATCCAGTGGAGTAATTCAAAAATATGCTGTTCCTATTTTTAAAGCCGGTGCTGAATGGCATGCAAAGCAATCAATTGAGGTTCTTTCCTCTATTTTGGATAACTGGATACATGGCGGTGATGCAGATTGTATTATTGCCGAATTTGAAGAAAAATTAAATCTCATCTGAAATTATGGAACAGAATAAGAAAGAAGTAGTCTTTGACGGAAAGGATCTTATATTTAACGTGGATGATATAGAAGTAAAGAACGGCAAACTGCCTGATTCTTTCAGTATAAAAGAGCGTTACGAGATAAGTGCGGAAAGCCTTTCTATGCTTATCGTGGCGTTGAGTGATGGGAATACGTTGGCTAAATTAATTGATGACTTCCCCCGAAAATCACGGACGATATATCCCATGAAAGATGAGTATGTCAAGAAGCTTGTTGAAGAAGTATCCAAGCTGGAAAGCGAAGTCAAATCCCTGCAGGAAAAGGTCTACAAAGAAAGGGAAAGAGTTTCAGATGAAAGATACAAGCGTCACATGCTGGAAAAATTGATTAAAGAGCACAACAAACTCTCTTGGTGGGGACGGACAGAAAGGATTGAACTGGAAATGGAGGAATAACCATGAATGAAGAAGAAATATCGAATGCTGTGAGTAGTATAGAGTGCACAAATATAGCAGATACTATAGATGGAGTACAACAAGTAAATGCGAGTTTTGATCCATTACAATCAATATTAAAAAAGGAGGTGAATCATGAGGGATAAGTCAAGAGTGAAACATATAATGGTACAGGCAAAAATAAGCGCAGAGGCTGCTGATAAATTGGATAATATTGTAAAGGAATATAAGTTTAACAGTAGATATGAGGTCATGCAATATTTGTTGTCTGCATTCATTGAAAGAGCTGATTGCGGTGCTGAGTATGATGGAAGCAACAAGGATGAATTAGAGCTGATGGACATATTCCAGCGTCTTAGAAGCGTGCAGGACAGGGCTAACACAGTCAAACCGTCTGCGTATGATGATATCAAAAGGGTTGTATCGGTATTTATCTACAGAGTTACTAACAGGAGACGGTATGTATCAAGCTGCATAACGGAAAGCGGGAAGGGGGTGGTGCAATCAAGCAGGAAAGAACAGGCATTAGCGGAAGTATTCCGGTATCTGTACCCGAAATTAGCACAACGATTACAGGTAATCGGACGTAATATAGGGGTAAATGGTTACGACAATATTATAAAGGAGTTGCTAGAGATGTCCCCTGTATCTTCGGACGGCATACATAACGATGTGAATACGGAGGTAAGTGGTTTAATGGGACAGAATAAATACGGAGTAGTTCCCGTTACCACAAGAACTAAGAGGGTAGAAAATGAGCAGGGATTACAATTACAGGAAGATGATCGGCTCCACAGCGTGGAGAAAGACAAGGAGAAGAAAGCTTGAGAAGTCACCGCTATGCGAGATGTGCGGAAGGAATGGCATAATCACGCCGGCGACAGAGATACACCATGTTATACCGTGTGAGACAGCGCGGACGGTGGAAGAGATGAGACGTCTCATGTTCGATGAGGATAATTTGCAGTCACTATGCCATGACTGTCATTCATCGGTTCATGCTGGGATGAGGTCGCATAGTAGAATCAAGGTGAGAGAGAACGCGAAACGTTCGCTGTCCCGGTTCAAAGAAAAATTTATCTCGTAAGCCGGGGGGGGGGTATTTTTTTTAACCGCCCGGGACTTCTCAAATCCACTCCTGCTGAGCATCACAAAATTTGGTTTTGAAAATTTGGATTTGGGGGCGACGTTTTGGGATTACCCGAAATGATATCAAGATTGTAAAAATAGGTAATATTAAAATATTTAACACAATGAAGAAAAAGAGTGAGGAACAACGGGCGGTCAGCAAGAAAATAAAAAATCAGAGGGATGCGATCATTAAAACATTGAAGGATGTGAACAAGTATTCCAAGGAGCTGAATTGCCAGATTGATATATTTTCCCGGTTGTATCTGTTGTTTAAAAAAATCACAGAGGAAGTTTTAGATGAAGATTACACTATCGTATATGAGGAGAAGAGCAGGGAGGGACATATAAGAAAACGGATTGACCCTTTGGCGCGCGTCCCGTTTGAACAGGCTTCACCGCTAATGAAATTATTGAAAGGATTGAAAATGAATATGGAAATGACCAAGCCGGATGATGGCGGAAGCCGTGCTCCTAGTCCTTTGGATAAGCTGATGGAGAATATCAACAATGTGAATGACGGAGAGGACGAATGATGAATGAATGGGAGGAGAAAAAGGCACTGAAAAAAGGATATACGGATAGGCTGGCGTCTGTTGATTTGGATAGGTACAATCTAACGAAGATAGACGGTCGGCTCTTTTCATATATATACGGCGTGCAGTCGCGCCCGGAGGGGCATAACCTGTACGAGGTTCTTTCTGTGTTGAAATTCCTCCGTCTGATGGACACTTACACGTTCCGGAAAAAAAGAGTGAAAGTGTTCGTTGCCTTATACGAGAGCCTTAAGTTTTCAGGAATAAACGGACGCCGCAGTTATAAGCTTACCCCCGTGCAGTATTTCCAGTTTGCTTCTATACTGGGGTTTTATAGATGGGAAGATATAGGCAGCGTGGAAGATATGACGGAAAGGAAGAAGGGGACAAAGGTGGTCAACGGGCGTGTGATGGAGTTGAGGCGGCTGGTAAGGGAGGCTATCCTATTCGTTCCGAGAAAGTTTTCAAAGACCACCTCCACGGCTTCTCTTGCTGTTAATGACCTGCTTTTTGGAGATGCGAACGCGCAGGCGTACACGGGCGCAAATTCAGGCAGACAGGCTAAAATATGTTTCAACGAGATAAAGGGTATTATTAATCAATTGGATCCGGAAAGACGCAGTTTCAAGACAAACCGTGAATGGCTGGGGTGGAGGCCTACCAACACATACGGGAAAGAATCCTTTGTGGAATGTTTGTCAGGAGGTGGCGACGCAAAGGACGGTCTTAACGCATCTCTATTTATATTTGATGAGTATGCACAGGCAAGGTATGTAAAGGATCATTCGGAGGGTGCGGAGCTTATGCAGGTAATGGTGTCCTCCATGGGTATGAGACGGGAGCCTCTGACGGTGATCATAACCACGGCGAGCCGCATTCCTGACGGTCCATTTGCTGTAGAGTTGGAGAATGCGAAGAAGGTCCTATTAGGAGAATATGACGATGATACACAATTCGCGTCATTGTTTATGCCGGATGAATGGGAGCTTGACGATGAACACATGAGCGCTCCGGAACTGTGGAAGAAATGTAATCCGCATATCGGTATAACGGTACAGGAAGGCTATTACCGCCAGATGTGGAACAAGGCGATACGCAATGTTGAGGCTATGATAGAATTTAAAACCAAGTTGCTTAATGTCTTTGTTGCGGGCTCCGTGAAACCGTGGATAACACAGAATTTCGCCCATTCCTTGTCCATGAACATCAACTTAGAGCAGGTAAAGGGCAGACCGTCCGCTATGGTGGCTTTTGACTTGTCCGTTTCTGATGACCTTTCCGCAGTGGTTTACAACATATATAGCAAGGAGGATAAGAAATTCTACCTGTTTATGGACAGTTATATACCTGAGGATACGCTAGAGACGCACCCGAACCGCGAGCTTTATAGGATGTGGGTGAATGGCGGCTGGCTGAAAGTCTGCCCCGGTGCTGTCATAGATATGGACATGATCATAAATGACATATTAAGGCGTGACCGTAATTTATTTATATGCCGGATAGGCTATGATGCTTATAAGGCAAATGAGATACGCAACGCGCTTGCAGCGGGGCTTCTGGGGCACGGGAAGAACCCGGATAAGATACTACGTGCCGTTCCTCAGACCTACGGGGCGTTCACATCACCGGTAGAATCGCTGGAACTGGCGGCGAAGAGCCGCCCGGCTCACCTTGTTCTCGCTTATAACCCTATCCTGTTCTGGAATTTCGGTAACTGCTACATAGACGAAGACAAGATGTGCAACAAAAAGCCGTTGAAAAGAAAGGAAAATCTTAAGATTGACGGTGCGATAGCTTCCTTAATGACATTTTGGCTCTACAATAACACGGAACAGGGGTAACCATAAACAGCTAATTGTCCGGTATATGTAAGTTATGACTTAATATATGGACAATTTTTTCAGATTTTTCAAGAGGGAATCGGCGCCGCTCCCCTCTTTCATAGACAGCGGTTCGGATGTGGCAATTGAGGATACGCAGGAGGATTCCGGCAGTACGAAATCGACGGGCGGGGATTACCGGGAGAACATATCCTACGTGGGTACCCCGTGGGCAGCGTTGAATATAGCTGCAGTATACCGCGCCGTAAACCTGCTTTCGAGTTCCGCCGCCACGCTGACCCTTCAATACAAGCGCAAGGACAGGGCGAAGAACTATTTCAAGCTGAACGATTCAAAGGAAGGCAGGCGGATAAACTACCTGCTGGGTGCACGTCCTAATGATCGTATGAATTCGTACACCATGATAAAGTACACAGTTGCCCAACTGCTTCTACAGGGTAACGCTTTTATCTATCCCGTGCGTAATTCGTTTCATGAAATCGTATCTTTCATTTTGTGTTCCCCCGGTTCGGTAATCTATGACGTATACGCCAATCAGTATACGATTAACGACATAACCAACGGAATAAGCGCGACGGTAGGTCCGAAAGACATACTCCATTTCAAGAACATGTGCCTTGACGGAGGGTATTGGGGTATGTCTACCATTGCATACGCCAAACAATGCCTGAGTATCACCGCCACATCTGACAGTGAGACACTGAAACGTTTTGCCACGGGTGGACGTTTTAAAGCTATTCTTCAAGATAATACGACTGTTCAGGGATACGGAAAGTATCAGGATGAGCAGTTGAAGAATATGGGGATGGACATTCAGGACACGTTGAACTGTGGCGGGGATATACTGGCTGTCTACGGTGACGGAAAATTAACCCCTATAAGCATGTCATCAGCCGACATGCAGTTTCTGGAAAGCCGGAAATTCAATATCCGGGAAATTGCCCGGTTCTTCAACATTCCGCCTAGCAAGCTTATGGACGATTCCAACGCCAACTATAAGAGCGTTGAGATGTCCAATGTAGCCTTTTACGTTGAGGCGTTGCAACCGATTATCACCGAGATAGAGCGTGAGTTTGCATCCAAGCTGCTTGATGAAACCATCTATATGGATTACAAGTACACATTCGACCTTTCCGCCTTGTACGCCCTTGATGTTGACAGCAAGAGCAGATGGCAGAAAACGCGTCTGGAAACGGGCCAGGCAACCGTTAACGATATACGTAGGGACGATGACCGCCCGCCGGTGGATAAGGGGGATGATGTATACATAAGCACCAATCTTGCAGTATTGGGAAGCCCTAAGATGTCCGGAGAAACAGTTACAAATCCAACGAATATGAACGATAACAAGAAAGGAGAAGACGATGAGTAGGAAATTGCGTGTATTGACCATGGAAAAGATGAAAGCCCAGATAAGGGACGTACAGGATGAAGAATTGGAGCTGCTGCAAACATGGGGTATGGCATGTGAGAGTGTGATTATAGACATGACAAACCGCACATTTGAAGAGCTGGAAGCATGGGAAGATGCTCACGGGAAAGGGTTTCCGGAGGCCTTAGAATCAGCCATGTTACTACTTGTAGCCCATTTGTTCAGGAACAGGGAGCCGGTTTCATCCGTAACCCAGAATATGGTCCCTTTTACCATATCGATGCTTGTGAAGCCTTATGTAAAACTTTCCAATAGAAGTGAATTATGATATCAGCAGGGACATTAACGGAAAGAGTGGACGTTATGACGCCCGAGATAAGCCGGGGTGGCATGAATGAGCAGGTGGTTGAATACAGGAAAGCGGCTACCGTATGGGCTAATGTGCAGTTTCAGAGAGGGGCGCGAGCTTTGACGGCCGGTGAGGCTTGGATGAACAGTTCTGTAGTTGTGACAATGCGCTACCTTTCCGTTGTTACAGACCGTTGCCGGTTGGTATGGGACGGGAAAACCTACAGAATCGATTCATGTAACCGGTCCAAGAGGGACGGGAGTATTACCATCACGGCTTCCATACTGGATGAGGGGAACGGTTTCGGGTAAGCCGGAAACAGGTTTTTAAAGGATATAAAAAGGGCGTTCCCTAAAGGGGCGTTTGAAAGTTGTAAATAAATAGAAAAAGATATGGATAATTCCAAGAAGAGAGAGGTAAGATACATGACCGGTGAGCGATTCCAGCCAAAGATCCGTGAGGCGGAGGACGGGGGCGATAGCCGGGTAATCGAGGGTTATGCGATTGTGTTTGGTGTCGAGAGCCGTATGCTTGTGGACTATTGGGACAACTACCGTGAGATCATAGAGCCGGGAGCCATTACGGAGGACGATTTGAAGCGGATGGATATCAAAATGACTTTGTGGCATAACCGGGAGAGACTGTTGGCCCGGTGGAAGAGAGGCGAAGGCTCGCTTTTGCTTTCCGTGGATGAGGTAGGCGTGAAATATAGATTTGCTGCTCCGTTAACACAGGACGGAACCACCGCTTTGGAGCTGGTGAAGAGAGGGGATCTTGCGGGATCTTCATTTACATATTGGAGTGACGAAAGTTCCAGTGTAAGATACACCAAGGACGATGAAGATGTGCTATTGAGGCATGTAACCCGTATTGACGAGGTTTTTGAAATGACCATAGCGTCTGATCCGGCGTATGTGCAAACTAGCGTTACCGCCCGCGAGGTGGAGGCTTCCGGCATTGTGTTGCACCCGGATAACAGGAGACGGGAAATAATTGAGAATGAAACCGCTTATGCGGAATTGAGAAAAATAGCTAGTAAGAAAATTTTTTAATCATTTTGTTTTATGAATAAAGGAAAGAAAGTGAATGTACAACAGTACATTACCAGACGAGAGGAAATCAAGGTACGTCTTAACGAGATTGTAGATCTGGCTGAATCGGAAAACAAACGTGCGTTTACCGAAACAGAGAATGACGAGATTGAGTGTCTGAAACGCGAGATGAATGCTTTGGATGTGCGCATAGCGTGTGCCGACAAGAGCGGATACGTGGAAGTTACCGCCCGTGAGCTTGCGTTTGATGCGTTTATGCGCGAGCATATCAATTCTAAGAGTTCCCATTTGCTTAAGCGCGAGTTTACCGGAATGATCAGTACAGGAGCGCAGTCGATGATTCCCCTTACTATTAATGACATTATCCCTGCCTTAGAAGAGGGCCTTATCATCTCCAAGCTGGGTTTACCGTTGCGCACAGGTTTGGCGGGTGATTATTGCTGGCCGACAGTTTCGGCAGTTGAGGCAGAGGTAGCCGGTGAGGCCGTAGCTTTGACCGACAAAAAAATCGAGATCGGTAAAATCGTTCCCAATCCCCAAAGAGTGGGTGTTACTATCAAGATCACAAATCAGACAATCAACCAGACCGAAGGTGTGGCATACGATGTTGTCAAACAACAGATTCCAATGGCTGTAACACGAACCCTAAACAAATTGATGTTTTCAACCGCCACGCAGACACATAAGTTGGTTGGCCCGTTCTCCGGTATTGCCAATACCACCGCCGGTGTAGCCGCTACGCCTGTGAAAATCTCGTCTCTGGACACGATGGCGAAGAAGAAGGCAGCACGGTTCATTGAGTTCGCCGGTGAAATCCCCTCATTCAAAGAGCTGGTATTGATGCGCGCTCTGACCTTGTTAAAGGGAATTGAGGGAAGCTATATGGCTTATGTGATGGATGAGTATACGAAAGCTGTATTGGAAACTACGGATCGTGGTTATGTAGATGCAAACAACCCGGGGAATACGGGACGATATATTGTTGAGAATAACTCGATAGCTGGTGTTCCTATATTCTGCACGAACTACATCAACACCGATGCTAAAACCTACATCGGTTTCGGATCATGGGGATATGAGCCTATCGGTCAGTTTGGGGAACAGCGTTTTATTATTAACCCGTATTCAGAAGATACATCCGATGTTGTACGTCTGACCCTTAACGGTGACTGGGCGTTTACAACCCTCCGTCCTGAGGCATTCACTCTGGGAGTGTTGCCGACTACAACCAGTGGAGGCGGTTCAGGTCAAGGTTAATATTAATTCCCGGGGCTACGGCTCCGGGATAAAAACTGCAGTATATGGGAATAGCAAAGAGACTTCTAGAGAACAACCAAGGGAAGAGGAGAAAGGGGATATCCTTTATCTTTGAAGGGGAAGAGGTTATATCCATGCTCAATAGGATGCGTGACGCCAAGGAGGTAAAGAAGTCCGACATAAGGAAAGAGGTGCGGAAGGCATTAGCTCCTGAACGGAAGCGGGTGCGCAATGCGGCGAAAGCCGCGATGGGTAAGGATCCCGGAAGAGCATATATGGGTGTAAAGATGGTTGTCTACCGGGACGGAAATGGTGGTATGCTCAACATACTGGATAAGGGGAATGCTAAGCAGTTGGCGGTGTATAAACAGCCAGCAGGAGGCAAATCAGGCATAAGAAGGCGCAGATATGTAAGCCCGGAAACGAAACGCCGCAAAGGGTACAGAGGAGCCGACAGGGCTTTTATTCTTAGATTCATAAACTCGGGAACAGAAGACCGGTATACGAAGGTAAAAGGAAAGGGAATGAAGAAATCGGCGTATCGTGGTCTCTTGTCTACGACTAATTTCTTTCAGCCGGCGGCTGAATCCGGAATATCCAGAGCCAGCCGCGTTTTGTCGGAACGGATTGCAAAATTAATACTGGAAGCAGGAGAAGGAAGATGAGTTTGTTCATTAGTAAACATATTATCAGCTCCTTGCAGTCTAACAAGGCTGTTACGGAAGCTGTGGGAAACAGGATATACCCGGTTGTTATCCCCGCAGGGGTGCCGGAGTATCCGTTCATTAACTTTACGAGTTCTTTGGACGGTCCGGATGAGACCAAGGACGGTTCTTGTGCGGACAATGTGTCCACTACATTGGCTGTTGTATCCAAGTCATACGAGGTAGCCGTGAACACGGCTAATGAGGTGCGTTACGCTATTGAAGGGAAAACAGCCCGATATGATAAGTTTGAGGTCATAGATAGTTCGTTAGTGTCATGTGTTGAAGATTACCTGATGGACATAGACGCTTTTACTGTGACCCTTTCGTTTAATTTTAAAACGATTGATTTTTGATATGGGAAATATTCAGATTTTCAAGAATGAATCGTTGGGTGAAGTTAGAGTAGCCGGAACGAGTGAAGAACCTTTATTTTGTTTGGCAGATATTTGTAAAGTATTAGGCTTGCGAGTAGATGCAGTACAATCAAGATTATCAGATGCCCCCATTCGGATTGGGGTCACTGATTCGCTTGGAAGAGAGCAACAAATGAATTTTGTTAACGAAAAGAACCTTTATAAAGTAATCATGCGCTCAGACAAACCGCAAGCCGAGCCTTTCCAAGACTGGGTATGTGGTGAGGTGTTGCCATCTATCCGCAAGACAGGCGAATATTCCGTGAAACCGGCATTGCCTAAAACCTACCTTGAAGCATTAAAAGAATTGGTAGTGGTTGTTGAGGCTAACGAGATGTTGACTTTGGAGAACAAGACAATGAAGCCGAAGGCTGAATATTTTGATAATTTGGTAGAGAGAAATATGCTTACCAATATACGCGATACGGCAAAACAGATCGGAGTTAAAGAGAAAGAATTTATTCAATTTCTCATTGAAGGTAAATACATGTATAGGGATAAAAAGAAGCAGTTGCGTCCTTATGCCGAGCATGTGCCTTCACTATTTAACATTAAAGATTATGAGAACAACGGTCACGCCGGGCAGCAAACGTTAATCACGCCAAAAGGGAAAGAAACTTTCCGTCTGTTGTGCGGTAAAATTGAGTATTAGATATAATGATTTTATTAGTGACTTAAAATCAAAGAGTTATAATATAGCACTTAAGAACAAATTCATATTAAAAATCAATTGTTTTACGGATTCGGTTCGTGAGAATAGAATCTGTTTTTTAAGGAATTGTTTAACTTTTAAAATATACAATTATGCCAAAAGCAAAACCTTTGAACGGAAAGGATTTTATGATTTTCATCGGTGGTAAAGCTACAGCTTTAGCAACCAGTCATAAATTAACTCTTACAGCCGAAACAGGCGATGCCGCCAGCAAAGATGACGGCATGTGGGATGAGGGGATAGTAACAAAAATGAGTTGGGAAGCGTCCACGGAAGCGTTGGTAAGTGCTGATGCGGACGTAGAGAGTTTTGATACTCTTTATGATGCTTTCATTGCCGGTGAGGCTGTCGATATCGTATCGGGAATACCCGCTAACCTGACTAATGACGGTGTACCTTCTGACGGTTGGAAATCCCCGGATACTAAGACAGGGCAAATCTACTACAAGGGAAAGGCTCTTATTACATCTCTTGACCGTACCGACGCCAAGGGTAGCAACTCCAGTATGACAGTCCAGCTTAAGGGACAGGGCAAACTAGAAAAGGCTACAGGTGCCGCGTCTTAAAGGAGGGTAAGGATGAAAAAAGTAAGGATTAACGGTACGGAGTATGAACTGAGGTACACACTCCGTGCCCTCTTTGTATATGAAGAGTTGGCAGGGAAGCCCTATACGGGTGAGAAGATGGTAGATAGCTACATATTGTTGTGTTCAACGCTTATAGCGTGTAACAGGGATTTCCCCTTTACGTTTGATCAGGTCATTGAGGCGTGCGATGAGGACCCGAGTATCTTCCAGACGTTTGTAGAGGTTTTGAACGAACAGAGGGAACGCATGTCGATGCTGATGGGCGGTGATGATAAAAAAAAAGCGCAGACGAACCGTTAAGTGTTATCCGGCTGTATGAGGAGGTGGTAGGCCGTGGCGGTGTCGCTCCTGATTATTTTCTGGATCACATGACACTGAACGAAGCCGCCGCCTATATGCGTGGCATGTCCCGTGGGGAGCAGGAGGCATGGGAGCGCACGCGCATGTTAATGTATGCAGTGGTGCAGGTAAACTCCACGGAGAAACTCACGCCGAGGGATGTATTACCTTTCCCATGGGATGGAGATGAAGAGCCTGTAGAGATAGACGAGAATGAGTTGAAAGAGTTAAGGGAACGAGCAAAAAGTATGGAATATGGCAACTAATTCAATTGTAAGACTTTTATTTGATACCGCCGACTTTGACAAGAATATCAAGAAGACGAAGGGGGAGATAGGGAATTTTGAGACCGATATAAAAGGGATGGCTACTAAGGCGGGTGCCAGTATAGTAAAGTTTGCCGGAACGTTCGGTATGGCTGTAACTGCCGGAGAGGCTTTTAACAAGATTCTTCATTCAAGCCAGACGTTAGGCGACTTGACCGCTTCAACCATGCACACGGCTAAAGAATCCGTAGATCAGTTTTTTTACTCTTTAGGTGCTGGTGAGTTCAATGGTTTTTTGTCAGGGCTTGATCAGATAATAAGCAAGGCAAAGGACGCTTACGCTGCAATGGACCAGTTAGGAAACACTAAAATAAGCCACGGTTTTTTCAGCGCGGAGTACGAGATGCAGATACAGGAGGCGCAATATGTGGCAAAAAACAAGTTCGCGCCACTGGATGAGAGGGTATCGGCTTTCAGTCAATGGAGGGAAGCGTTAAAGGCACAGGAGGAAATTAACAAGACATTACGGGAAGATCTTGTAACCGCAATAGTAAAATCCGTTGATTCTGAAATTGGGTCATCAAATGTGAAGGTGAATTTTGATGATGTGAAGATGGCATTGAGGCTGGATGTGACCAGTCCGGAGAAAAGGGATGAGTTAAAGAGCGCATACGGGAGGCAGTATGAGAACTACCGCGCCGTGCGCAAGAATCTGTTGAGCCAAAGAAAGGGAACTTTGGATGAAAACAGGGTTGCGGCGATAAACACGCAACTAACGGAACTGGATAACACCTACAGAGAGGCTATAATAGTGAATGCGATGTTGAATAAATATACTGATGATGAATTACAGAATATTGCCACAATGGGTGCGGAGTACATGAAATTAAGTTCGTCTCTAGCTTCTGTTAGCAGGGAGTATAACGAAACCGCGAATGAGTTTAATAATGCTAATAAGGCGGTGAAAGGATTCGTAAAGGTTACTAGTTTGGAAGGTTACAAGACATATTCGGGCACGCAAAATAACGGTGGAGGGAAGAAAAAACCGCCTAAAATAGAGTTTGCAGAGGGTTCAATAGGGTATCTGGAAGAGCAGATATCAAAAATGAGGCTGAAATTCCGTATGGCCGTAGATGATGAAAGCAGAGCTAAAGTACAGCAGGAGATAGACAGCCTTGTCAAACAGAAGCATTATATAGAGTTAGGTCTGGAATTGAAGTATTCCAGAGGTGAGGGCGACCCTCATTTCGAGTTAAAGAAAATACAAAAAAACTTTGCTGAAATGTCCCGCACACCTGATTTCAAGGCAAAAAAAGGAGAATGGACACCGCCGATTACAAAGAAAGATATCAAGTCAAACGAAGATTTCGCCGATTCGTTAAGTGCCATAGGTAACGCTTTTGGTAGTATGTCTTCAATGGCTGATAATGCCGCCGGTTCAATCCTGTCTTACTTCAGTAACTTGCTGACTGCCATAGCTGCAGCGATTCCGGCGATTGACGCCCTTAACATGAAGAAAAAGGAAGAATCCATAGCCAATACGGAGAATGCCGCCACTGGTGCCGCTTCTTCTGTCGCTTCCATCCCCTTTGTCGGTCCGGCTCTGGCTGTGGCTGCTATAGCATCGGTATTAGCCGCATTGGCCAATATCCCCAAGTTTGCCAATGGTGGTATAGTGGGCGGTTCTTCTTTCTTTGGCGATCACATGATAGCAAGGGTTAACAGTGGTGAGATGATATTGAACCAGTCCCAACAAGGCAAGCTGTTTGATATGATTAATAATGGTGGACCATCCAATCACATAACAGTAGACGGTGAGGCACGGGTAAGCGGTAAGGCTATGTATATAACGATAAGGAATTACATGAAGGCTAACAACATAAAATGGTGATATGGGACAGAGATACAACATACATTTCAAGGATTACAAGAACACCGCCTATGATGTGAAGGTATATATTGAGGGCTATGTAGGTCAGGTTACGGAATTACTGGGTGCGAGAAGCGCGTTTGTCGTGGAGGGGAACGATGAGAATTTCGTATATGAACCTATAAGAAGTTCTACGGCGACATTAACCCTATTGGGAAGTGATTTGCTTCTGGACTTGTTCAGCATTAACAACCAGTACGCCCCGGTCAAACTGTTTAAGGGTGACAAGTTAATGTGGACGGGGTATATTGTTCCGGAACAATTTACGCAGCCTTATAAGCCTACGCCGGATAATATCAGTATTGACTGTATCAGTGCGATAGGTACGCTTGAGAATATACAATATGAAAAACAGACAGAGAATGGATTTATAACGGCGATAAACCTCTTAAGGTACATTATAAGATCAGCTAATGGGGGATATGAGAAGATATATATACCTTATGTCTATGGATCGTCAGAAGTGAATTACTCATTAAAGAAAAACATATTCGATGAAATAACCCTTGCCGAGGAAAACTTCACATCAGAGGGAATGATGCTGGACGAGGTGTTGGAGTATTTTTGTCGTTTTTTCAACTGGACCTTATACGATTACGAAGGTAGCCTGTACTTTGTAGATGCTGATTGGAATGGGGAATATTTTTCTTATGGAGAGGATCTTGTCACCTATGAGACAGTTACCCCAAACACTGTATTGCTGCAGGATATCGGATTCGGTGGTAGTGATCATACAATAGACGTTTTGCCTGGCTACAATAAAGCTACTGTTAAGGCGATAAATAACGTCTTTGACGAGATGATAAATGAGGAAGATTACGATACGTTGGAGCAGATTGGCGATTATATATACCGAGCAGGAGAGAGATACGATAGGAAAGAGTTTTTGAAGGCGAAGAACTGGGAGGTGTACAGCTATGACAAGGACCGTAACCTGTTGGAAACTATGCCGGATGATATCAATTACGACGTGTTCGGTGCAGTGCTCATGAGGGAGGCTGTCTATACGGGTGAGGGTGATCCTCCCATTGACTATGAGTGGGAGGACAGTATACAAATGAGAACGAAAACGAAAGACGGTACGGAGATATTCAAACCGGTAAACGAAGAGGATCTCCCGGCGTTTAGGATTAAAGGTGTGAACGCACTGTTTAGAGAAGGAGCCATAGGTATATCATGGAGTGTGAGGATGCCCGGAGAGAAAGAGATGATATTTACACTGTCGGATCTTAATCTGGAGTTGCAATGGGCGTTTAAATGTTCGATGAGAATAGGTGATAATTACTGGAATGGAACGGAGTGGCAGAAAGATAGTGCTACCTTCTATATTATTTTCGAGGGCAATATAAACACATGGCTTAATGTTAAGAACACTAAAACGGCGGATATGCCATACCGGGGACTGAACGGCTATGTAATACCTTTTCCGGACGATGAAATATTGATAGGGGAGGCTGAGTTCACGCTGTACTGCATGGAACGTTACAATATGGGTATAATTCATGAGAAGTTGTTCGGGTATATCATTAGAAACTTAACGATCACTTATAAGAAAAAAGATGGGGTTGTGGATGAAGGCGAGAACGGGGATCGTGTATATGAGAATGTGGTCAATGAAAAATTCATGTCTGAGCTTGACGAGATAGAGTTCGGAATAAGCAGCTATAACGAGGACGGGGCGACTTACAGCAAGGCTATTTTAAACGGTAATTTTTTAACGGATAACTTGTATTCGGCGGTGGAAGGTATGCTTGTAAGGCCCGAAGAAGCGTTAATCAGACGTATAATCAACCGTTATCAGGTAACCAAAATCAAGTTAACGCAAGTATTAAAAAACAGTGATTCCATTCATCCTTTCACGGTTTTGTATGACAATTCTATGGTTAGTAAGAAATTTATGCTGTTAAGTGGTGTTTGGGATTACGAGCAGAATACATTAACGTTATCAATGATAGAAAATGGCGATAAGGTCAGATATAAAAATCGTTAGTAAGGTTGTGCCGAGGGAGCGTGATGGAATGTACATCCCGCGTTCTGTTACTATTGTTCAGGGTGGCGGTGGTAGTGGTGATGTAACCAATGTGGCACATGCTAATTCCGCATATACGCTGGATGAGGACACACCTGTACAAAACTGGTTCCTTTCCGCATTGAACGATGATGATGCGCAAGGGATCATTAATTACCTCAAAGGTCTTAAGATAGCCGGGAATCTGATAAACCGCATCGTAAAGCAGGGTGACAAGGATGTCACCTACACCGATGAGGATGTGATGAGCGCATTGCGTGTAATGACTGAGATAGAGAACAGTGCGGAGAAGCTGAAAGAGATATTCTTGCGGAAGGACGTGGCGGATTCCACTAAGTACTTGTTATCCTTACTGGGCGGAGTCTTGATTAAGAAATATGCCAAGTTCGGTGATTTCGTTACTGGTGTATCAGGTGGATACATAGACGAAAAGGGTGACATGGAAATGGGAAGCGGCGTTTTCCGTAAGCGTTTGTTTGTCCCTGAAATAGCTTATAACCGTACAACCTATTTCAAAGGACGTATGGTAAACTCCCCCGGTGGCGGTTGTAGCGTATTGTCATACACGGATAATGGTGATGGTACCTACACGATCACTCCGGATCTGACGGATGCGGAAGGATTGAGCCAGTTTGTGGATGATATCCTTACCACTTATTTTGTGACGAAGAACAGCGAAGGCAAACTGAACGGATTTGAAGAGATGAAATTCCGGGTGACTTCCGCGGATTACACCGCCAAGAAGTTTACTGCCATTCCCCGTCCGGGGCATTCTGACTGGAAACCTGCCGAACAGATGGTTCTTGCACAGACTGGAAACTTCACAGACCCGGAACGTCAGACTTATATACTTATTGATTCCGTCAACGGAAACAACTGCATTACATTCTTTGACAATGCAAACACTTGGGACCCTGAACCGGCGCAGATGCCTGCGTGGTTCGGCAAGAAAAAGGGCATGACCGTCAACGGAATCAACTGCGACAACTATTCAGCAGTCCTTCAAAATATACTGATGACTGGTCTTATATTCCAGATAGACGAGATAACTGGAGACAAGATCCGTGTTCCGCTGGATAAGGGCGAATGGGAAGCAGGAAAGTACGCCTATTATAACAGGGTATCGCACAACGGTTCTCTGTGGTTGTGTGTTGATGATAACGGAACGACAACAGAGCCTTCAGATGATAACCCGGCATGGCTGAAACAAGTGTCAGAAGGGAAAAAAGGTGATTCGGGTCTGTCTGTAGTCGGCGGAGGTCATTGGGAGTCATCCAAGACACCATATAGCGCAAATACAATGGTCACTCTTGCCAACTGTGTCTTTTTATCCAAGGTGGAAACCTCCAATCCTCCCATCAGGATATTGCGTGTCAAAGGCGGCAATTTCTTAAGAAAGAAGGACGGTGGTTATTATCTTGCCGGAAAACCTGCCGACTGGGAGGTTAACGAAGACTGGGATATGCTGCTTGACGGGCGTGAACTGAAAGGTGAGAGTATCACTTTCCTTGGTGAATTTGCCACGGCTCCTGCCAATCCGAAAAACGGTGATTCATACCGTAACACGACTGACCGTGCTACCTACATCTATCAGGACGGAAGATGGCAGCTCATGATATCGGACGGAAAAGACGGTAAGGATTATGAGTATATCTACACAAGAGGCAATATCATAGACAATCCTCCGGCAAAACCGGACAGCCAGCAGAAGGATGATTATATCCCTGAAGGATGGACGGATGATTTTGTAGGAGTGGACGCTGATCATCAGGTTGAATGGGGTTGCAAGCGTTTCAAGGAAAACGGTGTATGGTCAGAGTTCAGCACTCCTGCCGTGGTGCATCGCTGGAGTAAGGACGGGGAGAATGCCATCATGGCGGACTTTGATAACGAGATGGTCAATGCAGCCCTTACTTCAGACGGGAAGGTCGTGTCCTCACAGACTTGGAATACAACAGTCAGCATGTGGTACGGAACGGAAAAGCTCACTCTTGACAGCATCACCTGTACACCTGACACAAATCTTCTGTGTGCGACAGACAAGAATACGGGAGTGGTGACAATATCGGTATCTGCCGGAGCTACTCTTGCTGCGACAAACACGGTGAGGATCACAATCAGGGCTACAAAGAACGGGCAGCAGTATTCCCGTGATCTGACATTCACTGTAGCCGGGGTCCGTGGAGGTGCGGACGGTTCGGATGCCGTGCTATACAGTATTATCGTTTCTGCCAGTTCGGTAAGCAAGGACAAGAATGGAAACTACAGCGTGTCTTCCGTATCATGTTACAGACAAAAGTCAGTGGGGGGCGTGATATCCACTACAACGGACGGTATATTGAAATACAGCATAGACGGTGGAGCAGAAACTACCATAAACAACAATACAGCCATATCAAGCGGAAATTTCACGAAGACATTGAAGTTTGTCTTTTACGTGAATGACCAGATAGTGGATGTTGAAACCGTCCCCATGCTTGTAGATGGTAAGGACGGGGCTGACGGTGAGAGTATCACAGCCGCAGGTCATTGGGAGTCCGCCAACATTCCGTATGCGAAAAACAGTACAGTATCGTTTGCCGGAGGATCTTACTTAAGCAAGGTTCAAACATCCAATCCGCCACTTCCGCTTCTTCGTGTGAGAGGTGGAAGTTATCTAAGGAAGAAGGATGGCGGTTACATACTTTCCGGGAAGAGATCGGACAAGGCTGTCAACTCCGACTGGCAGGAAATGACTTCCGGTGTCGAACCGTCCGCTTCGTACTGGCTTGACAGCCCGGTAAGCACGATAAACTTCACGTCAACAGGCACACCGTCACCGTCAGCATTTGTTGTTACCATGAAACAGAATATAGGCGGTAATGTGAGCGATACGAATAGGTTATATCTTGTCGCACGCAAATATAACGGAAGCTGGCTGGCGCATGTAGGTGCTACCCTGAACAGCCAGATATCCGTTCCTGCGACAGCCGGATACACTCAGTTCGCCGTCCGGGCTTATAAATCCGCGTCGGACGCAAACGCATGGAATAATAATTTTGTCGCTGAAAAAGGTGTGGGGGTTGCTAAAGACGGAGCCATAGGAGCAACAGGAGCAACAGGGGCGTTTCCCCGTGACAGAGGCGTATGGGCTTCCGGACAGACTTACGTCTGGAATGCAGATTACCGGGATAAGGTCATATATCTGATAGGGGGAGTTTATTATAATTTCCTTGTAAAGAATTACGGCGCTTCCGTTACCGCTGCACCCACATCAGCCAACGGGGATTCGAACTGGGAAGCCATGCAGAAGTTTGTGAATATCGCTACTGACACCCTGTTTGCCGATGGTGCGAATGTGGCCGGATTCATGTATAAAAATGGCATGATGAAGAGTCAGAATGGAAATATGGAGATATCCGGCAAGAAGAATGATGCGTATATAAAATTGGGTGGTGGTAAAACACTCATAAAAGAAGACGGATCGGGGAAATTGGCTGATGGGGGCATATCGTGGGATTCGGATAGTAATGTCAAAGTGTCGGGTATTATCACCGCAGATCTTCTCTATTCACCGGGAAGCGATATGGATAGTCTGGCTGATTCAGAAGGTAACATGACCGTGAACCCATCCACTCAGGGATCTACATTCTTTTCCGCTGATGGTCTTGGCGGAACCATAACCCTTCCTCCCGCATCATCATGGAACGGATTGAGATTAGAGTTTGTAGTAGACATGACATCAAGGGTGGCTAAGAACCCGGACAAGTACAAGGCTACGAACTATTTCTGCGGACTGGCGGGAGCATATAACAATAAAACAGAAATTCAGATGGCAAGGCCTTATGTTTTGGAGATGAAGGCCTTTAACAACCATTGGTATATAACACGTATGGATTTAATTGAGTAAAAGATATGCTTATGAAAGAATTATGGCAATTAATCAAGATGCTGTTCTCAAGCAAGCCGGGTGATTTTGACACTCCTCGGTTGCTTTCCATGAAGCATTATCCTTTCAAGGGATACCGTTTCATGATGTGGTGCGGACGGATGATCTACCGTATTGAGAACAAAGAGAACATAGAGAAGTACATGCAGACCTATGCAGGTAAGGAGAGTATGACTCACGAAACCATACACCTGCGTCAGGCACAGGCTGTCGGCTCATGGGTAAAATACTACTGGCGGTATTTTGTTGAGTGGATTAAGGGAAACCCTATCTGCCATCCTGCGAGTTCGGCGTATTATACCATCTCATACGAAATGGAGGCGTATGCCAACGAAGACAATCCGGATTACCCCGTTAACTATGACAGGAACAATCTTTCCCGGTATAAAATAAAAGGCGGCAGAAAGAAGATGTACAAGTCGGTTGGCGGCACTTCAAAAGCGTGGAAAAATTATATAAGAACTTTATAAAATTAGGATATTATGAGTGATTTGAATTTAGACAATATTGTTGGTTTTAAGGCTGTTGATAAAGACGGTAACGAACAGAATGTAACAGTGGATGAGATGGTGGACATGGTTTCCACAAGAATGGTTATGGCTTTGTCAGAAACTTCAACATTTGCTGCCGTTGCTGCAGCAGGAAATGACGTGTATGAAAATGAACTTCCGACTGTGACAGATGCCGCAAATGTAAGAGTTTTACAAAGTAGCGGAGATGCCGCACAAATGACGATGCAGTCACTTGCATCAAAACTGGGGGGACTGATAGGAGCCGCAAATGCTGAAAAGGATGGTTTGATGGGAAAAGAATACGCTATTAGAAGTACACAAAATGCAGGTCTTAGTATAAACTATGATGTAAATGGGACTACTTTTTATTCTACTACTTCACTCATTGAGCTATTACTTTATTCAACTGGCTCTGTGGCGTATTATAGAATACTTGTAACACCAAACAAAAATATAATAATTAGATATTTAGGAAATAATGATTGTGATTTCAAATTGAACGGTAATATATTGTATGTGTTGCCACGACACACTGACATATCTATAAGGTACAAAATGGGATTATATAGGGGTAATATTCCCGGTTTTGATACTGTATCCATCTCTGATTTTACGAATATAACCGGTGATATAATTACACCTACGGAGGAATAATATTAGAGCTGGGGGGACT
>ENA-UOJG01000610-UOJG01000610.1-human-gut-metagenome-genome-assembly--contig:-C47-NODE-610-length-47645-cov-8.397373_pt1 | contig 47645 bp, 39 predicted proteins | sample MGYA00242340_ERZ723887 | MGnify/ENA metagenome assembly ERZ723887 | reverse complement strand
TCGCCGGAGGGTGTTTCGAAATTATTGAGCGAATCCCACAAAACATCGCCTTTTCCAAGCGCGCGGGGCGCCGACGCCCCGCGCGATTTTTTTTTGCCATTCTCCGCCCGAAAACGCGCGGATTGCGTTGCTGCGGCGCCCGTTTGGACGCCGCGCCGCGTTTTAGCGCGCAGCGTCGGCCCTTCTCCATGCGCGCCGCCGGCGCCAAATCGAAGCTTGACTATGGAAAGGCCTTTCAGAGAGAATCGGGGATTGTAATTTTTAGAAAACGGCAAATGAAACGCACAAACAATTGCAACGAGCTCACCGCCTTCGACAACGGCAAACAAGTCTCGCTCATCGGATGGGTACAGTCGGTGCGCGACCACGGCGGAATAATATTCGTGGACCTTCGCGACCGCGAGGGAATCACGCAGATCGTATTCCATCCGGAGTGCCCCGCGTACAGGGACGCCCAGAAGCTCAAAGACGAGAGCGTCGTGCAGGTGTTCGGAAAGGTATCTATGCGCGAGGGCGACACGGTAAACCCCGCGCTCAAAACGGGGGAAATAGAGGTCGTCGCGGAAAACATGGTCGTCCACAACGTCTGCGAAACCCTCCCCTTCCCGCTCGACGACGAAAAGGCCGACAAGGTCAACGAGGACTTGCGCCTGCAATACCGCTACCTCGACCTGCGCCGCCCGCGCAACCTAAATCTGCTCAGGCTCCGCCACAGGGCGGCCAAGGCCCTGCGAGAATACCTCGACTCCCAGGACTTCACGGAGGTCGAGACCCCCATACTCTTCAAGAGCACTCCCGAGGGCGCGCGCGAATTCCTCGTGCCCAGCCGCCTCAACGCGGGGCAGTTCTACGCGCTCAACCAGTCGCCGCAGCAATACAAGCAGATGCTGATGGTGTCCGGCATAGAGAGGTACTACCAGATGGCGAAGTGTTTCCGCGACGAAGACCTCAGGGCCGACAGGCAGCCGGAATTCACGCAGGTTGACATCGAAATGAGCTTCATCGACCGCGAGGACATGTACTCGCTGATAGAAAACATGCTCAAAAAAGTCTGGAAAGACGTGCTGGGCGTGGACATTCCGACGCCGTTTAAGAGAATGCCCTATTCGGAGGCGATGAACCGCTACGGCGTGGACAAGCCCGACACGCGCTTTGAAATGGAGTTAAACGACTTCACTGACGCGTTCAGGCAGAGCCAGTTTAAAGTGTTCGCGTCGGCAGCCAACGGGGGGGGAGCGGTAAAGGCGATAAACGCCAAGGGCCTCGCCGACATCACGCAGGGAGAGCTCAAAAACCTCGAAGACGTCGCAAAGACCCTCGGGGCAAAGGGACTGGCTTTCATCAAGGCGGAAAACGGCGCGTGGAAGAGCCCCATACTCAAATTCCTTTCGGAGTCCGAACAGGCGGAGCTCAAAAACAGGCTGAACATCGAAGACGGCGACATCGTATTCTTCGCCGCCTGCGAATGGGAGCGGGCGTGCTCGATTCTCGGAAGGGTGCGCCTCGAGTGCGCCAAGCTTTTGCAGGCGCGCGGCAAACTCTCAATCCCCTCGGACCGGTTCAATTTCCTCTGGGTCATAGAATTTCCGCTGATGCTCTTCGACGAAGAACAGGGGAGGTACGTCTCTGCCCACCACCCTTTCACCTCGCCCGTGGAGGAGGACGTCCAGTACCTCGACTCCGACCCTCTGCGCGTCAGGGGCCAGCACTACGACATAGTCCTCAACGGCGTAGAGCTCGGCGGAGGCTCCATAAGGATACACCAGCCGCAGGTTCAGGAAAAGGTGTTCCGCGACGTGCTCAAAATTCCGGAGGACGTAATAGAGTCGCGGTTCGGCTACATGCTCAAAGCCTTCAAATACGGCGCCCCGCCGCACGGGGGGATCGCGCTCGGCTTCGACAGGCTCGTGAGCATACTCGCAAACCGCCAGAGCATACGCGACATCATCGCCTTCCCCAAGACGCAGCGCGGGCAGGACCTCATGGCGCAGTCGCCGTGCCCGGTGACGGAAAAGCAGCTCAAAGACCTGCACATCGCGCTCGCCGACGACGCGCGGTAGGCGGCGCGCCTTATATAATAATGCAGGAACGGACGGGCTCCCCATGCGGGGAGGCCGCTTTTTTTTTGCGCGGCGCAAAAAATTGCGGAACCGCGCCGCCGCGGAAGTGTCCTACAATGCGTGCGGGAATTGAAGCGCCGAACCGAGGCGTCCCCCGCGGGACAGAATGCCTATTGACCGTCCTTTCAAATTTCAAGAGCGCAATCTCTTTGCGGCCGTCTTGATTCAAAAACAAACAAAAAAGGAGAAAGTCAACATGGTACTCGGTACAAGATATCCAACCCTCGCATTCCACACCGGCGGCGCCGGACAAGCCCAGGACGGCATTCCGCCCCAGCCCTTCGAAACGTTCTGCTACGATTCCGCGCTGTTGGAGGCGAAAATCGAAAATTTTAACGTAATCCCCTACACTTCGGTTCTGCCGAAGGAGCTCTTCGGGAAAATTTACCCCGTAGACAAGGTCAAAAAATTCTTCAAGCACGGCGCGGTGCTCGAGGTCATCATCGCCGGCAACGGCGCGCGGCAGGAAGAGCACAAGGCAATCGCCACAGGCGTGGGCATCTGCTGGGGCAAAGACTCCAAAGGGGAGCTCATAGGCGGCTGGGCCGCGGAATATGTCGAGTACTTTGACACTTTCGTGGACGACGCCATAGCCAAAACCCACGCGGAAATGTGGCTGTCCAAATCCCTCAACCACGAGCTCGAAATACGCGGCGTGCAGAAGCACAGCGAGTTTCAGATGTTCCACAACTTTGTGAACATCGAACAGAACTTCGGCTACTGCCTAACCGCCCTCGGCTTCCTCAACTTCGAATACGCCGCCCCCGCGACGGTATAGGCGAACGGAGCTCTCATGGCGGACTCAAATACAGGCGCCGCCCCCGCTTCCCCCTCCTCCGCAAAGAGGCTGGGGGTTATCGGGCTCGGGGCGATAGTGCTCAGCTCGATGATAGGCGGCGGCATATACAGCCTCCCGCAAAACATGGCGGCATCCGCCGCCGCGGGAGCCGTCATAATCGCATGGATAATCACCGGCATCGGGATATTTTTCATAGCCAACTCATTCCGCATTCTCGCGTCCGCGCGCCCGAACCTCACCGCCGGCGTATACATGTACAGCAGGGACGGATTCGGTGAATACGCCGGATTTACAATCGCGTGGGGGTATTGGCTGTGCCAGATTTTCGGAAATGTCGGATACGCCGTCATAACGATGGACGCGCTCAATTATTTCTTCCCGGGAGTATTCGCGGGCGGAAACAACGCATGGTCTATCGTCGGCGGCTCCGTCCTGATATGGGCGTTTAACTTCGTGGTGCTCGCGGGCGTCAAACAGGCGTCGATAATAAACATTGTCGGCACAGTCGGCAAGCTCGTGCCGCTTTTGGTGTTCGCGATAGCGCTCGTCTTCGCCTTCCACTGGGACAAGTTCACGTTCGACTTCTGGGGAAATGTCCCCTCCGGCGGGCATGTCCTCGGCGGGCTCGGAGAACAGATAAAGAGCACTATGCTCGTCACCTTGTGGGCCTTCATTGGCATAGAGGGGGCAGTCGTCCTCTCAGACCGCGCGAAGAGCCAAAAGGACGTCGGTAAGGCCACTATAATGGGCTTTCTCGGCGGGCTGGTAGTGTTCATACTTCTCTCGGTGCTGCCGTTCGGCGCGATGAGCCAAAGCGAAATCGCGGGGATAGCCAACCCATCCACCGCAGGCGTGCTTGAAAAGATAGTGGGACCGTGGGGCGCGTGGCTTATGAACATAGGGCTGCTGATATCGGTTCTCGCGAGCTGGCTGGCATGGACGATAATCACCGCCGAAATGCCGTTCGCCTGCGCAAAGGACGGGACTTTCCCGAAATTCTTCGCAAAGTCGAACTCCGGCGGCTCCCCGTCGGCCTCCCTGTGGACCACGAGCGCGCTCATGCAGCTGGCCATGCTGCTCGTGTTTTTCTCAAACAACGCGTGGAATACCATGCTGAGCATAACCGGGGTGATGGTGCTGCCGGCGTACCTGTCGAGCACGATGTACCTCTTTAAGATTTCCGAACGGCGGAAATTGAAGTCGGTCGTGCCTGGCCTGCAAATCGGCGCGGGAATCGCCGCACTAAGCGGAGGCGTCGGCGCGCTGTACGCGCTGTGGCTCATCTACGCCGCGGGGGTAGAATACCTGCTCGCCTCGGCAATCCTGCTGACGGCCGGAATCCCGGTATACATATGGGCGAGATCCGAAAACGGGAAAAAGGCCTTCGCGCCGAAAGAGCTGCTCGGGGCCCTCGCGCTCGCCGCGGTGTCGGCGGCGGCAATATACATGATGGCTTCAGGCAAAATCGACATCGGCGGAACAAGTCCCACGCCGCAATCGGCGCAGCAGGCAAAGCATTCCCCGATAATCAAGCGGCACGGACACTCCGTGCCGGTGAGGGAAACCCCCTCCCCCGCGGAAGCGGCGGCGCAAAATTAGGCGCGGAAACAAAACAACGCAGGGGCGCGGCGGAATTTCCGCCGCGCTCTTTTTATACCCCGCCGGAAACCGCCGCCAAAACCTTTTTGTGCAGTTCCGGCGTGCAGGAGGCTATCAGCCCCCAATCGCGGCCTATGTCGTCTCCGCCCCGCCAGTCGGAATAAGCAACGCCCGCGCCCTTCAACGCCGGCAACAGGGCGGCAAAATCCCAAACCTCCAAAAGAGCGTCCGCCATGACGTCGGCGTATCCTCGGCAGAGCAGCATGTACCCGTAGCAGTCGCCCCACGTGCGCGAAATCGCCGCGGCGTCCTCGAGCCGCTTCCAACCCGCCTCCCCCCTGAGGCGCGAACAGTAGCGCGAATCGGACGTGAGCAGCGTCATGCCATCGAGCGAAGTCCGCTTGGAGGGCGACACCCGCCTGCCGTTGAAGAGACATTCCTCGCAGTCGCCCACAATGCGCTCGCGCAGGACGGGCTGGTTTATCGCCCCCAAGACGGGCTCTCCGTTTCTCATGAGGGCTATCAAAGTCCCGAAGAGCGGAACCGCGCTTATGAAAGACTTGGTCCCGTCTATCGGGTCGAGCACCCAGACATATTCGGCGCACTCACCGGAATTTCCGTACTCCTCGCCGATTATCCCGTGGTCCGGAAATTTTTTGGAGATGGCCTCGCGCAGCATGCACTCGACGTTTCTGTCCACTTCCGTGACGGGGGAGGAATCCTCCTTGAAGTCCACGCTGTGCCGCTTTCCGAAAGACCTCGCGATGTACTCGCCGCTCATGTCCGCCAGCTCGTTGATAAAAACCTTGAAAGATTGCGTTTGCATGGGCGTAATGTAGGCGATTCTCGCAAAAATGGGCAAGATGAAAAGCATTCCCGTATTCGCGATAGACTTTGAAGGGTCGTCGAAAATCGGGATAGTCGAATACGGCGCGGCGGAACTCGCGGGCGGCGAAATCGTTTCCGCGCATACGCGCATATGCGCGCCCAAGCGCAAGATACCCCGCCGCGACGCCGAGTTTTTCGGAATCTCCAACGATGCCGCCGAAAAGCGCGCGCCGTTTTCGGACGACCTTCCGCTGTTTTGCCGGATGCGCTCGCGGGGGATATTTATGGCGCACAACGCCTCGGTGGAGGACTCCCTCCTGCGGGCCGCCCTGCCATCGCCCGGAATGGTGCCTGACTTCGCGCGCGGCGGGCGGACGCCCGAATGGGCGCCGTGGCTCGACACCTGCGCCCTCTCGCGCGCCCTCTTTCCGGAAATCGGCGGCGCAAAGCTCTCCGACTGCGTCCGCGCCTTCGGGCTGCAAGAAAGGCTCGACGAAGCCGCCGAAAAATTCTGCCCTCCGGAGCGGCGCAAATGGCACCGCGCGCTCTACGACGCAATAGCGTGCGCGCTGCTGTTTGCGCGCTTTATGGAATTCGACGGAATGGAAAACGCCGGCATAGCGTGGCTTGCGCGCTATTCGGGAACCGCCGACGCGGGGCAGGACAGATTGTTTTAAGATGGCTGACGCGCGGAAAATACGCCTGCTCAACAGGCTTCTCGCGCGCGCCGCGCCATGCGCCGCGCTGTGCGCCGACGCCGCGCGCGGCGTGGAGATGGCGCTCGCCCGCCCCGAGAGCTCCGGCGCCGACATCGGGATTTTCGCCAAACGCATCCTCGCGCTCTACGACCCCGAAGCCGCCGTCGAGACCGTCGAAGTCTCGCCCTCGGAACCGCTGTTTGCGCTCGCCCCGCTGTCCGCGGCGGCAAAAAGGCTCGCCGGGCATCCGAGGGCTTATCTCATAATCTGCGGGCTCGGGGATTTCGGGAGAAAGACGAAAAAGAAGGCAGCCTCCCACGGCGAGGACGTCGACGCAGTCGAGGGCTATCTCTCGCGCTACGAATCCGCGCTGCCAAACCTCGAGATAATTTTTTTATAGGAGCGCGGGGAAAGGCGCCCCTATTCCCCAAATTGCCGCCGCGCGAAATTCCCGTCCGCCGCCGCGCCCATTTTTGGTTTGCAAAACCCGCGCGGCATTCCCCATACTTGCCGTAATGAAAACGCTGTTCCAAAAAATACTCGACGGCGAGATTCCGTCGGAAATCGTATACAAAGACGACGTTTGCGCCGCAATAAACGACATCAACCCGCAGGCTCCCGTGCACGTGCTGCTCTTTCCGGCAAAGCCGATTCCGAGAATCGCGGAGGCCGGAGAGGAGGACGCCGAAATTCTCGCGCGCCTGATGCTCGCGGTTCCGAAAGTGGCGGAAAAATGCGGGCTCAAAGACGGGTTCAGGGTGGTGATAAACAACGGGCTGCTCGCGGGCGAGACAATCCCGCACCTGCACCTGCACATTCTCGGCGGGCGCCAGCTGCACTGGCCGCCGTGCTGACGCCTGCGGCGCGCAAAGGCCGCCCGCCGCTCCACCGCCAAAAAAACCGCGCGCGGCGCATGCCCGCGCGTTTTTTCGCGCCCGCGGAAGCGGCAAAATCCGCAAAATAAAGCCTTGAAAAGGCGTACGCGAAAATTATCATACGTTCATTTTACGGCGAAATTTAAGGGAGGAAAATTTGATGAAACTGTTGCATACCGCATTTTGCGCGCTTGCGCTCGCGCTCCCGCTCTGCGCCTGCATGGAGCAAAAGACCGTATTCTTTTCCGAAAGCGACGAGGCTCCCGCAAACCCCGGGCAGGGATTCGCCTCGTGCTCGCAGACCCCGCGGCGGGACGGTATAATGCCCTACGGCGTAGGATACGGGAGATACGACTGGGCGGACCTCGAGCCCGAGGACGGCAAATACGACTGGTCGAAAATCGACGAGCTCATCGAAAATTACGCCAAGATCGGGCTGCCGGTGTCGTTCCGCATAACCTGCGCCAACTACCACAGCAAAAAGCCCTACTCCACGCCGAAGTGGGCGCTCGACAAGGGCATAAAATACAAGCCCTACAACTGGGAGAAGGAGCGGCAAAACCCGAAAAGCCCGTTCACCACCATGACGCGCTACACGCCGTATTTCGACGAGCCGCTGCTGATAGAACTTCATGCGCGCTTCGTCCGAGAGCTCGCCAAGCGCTACGACGGCAACCCGCACATAAGCTCGATAGACATCGGCGGATACGGCAACTGGGGCGAGTGGCACACGCACCGCCTCGGCATTCCGGAAGCCTCCGAGGAAACGCGCAGGAAGTTCGCGGACATGTACCTGGACAATTTCAAAAAGACGACGCTCGTGTTCATGAGCGACGACGCAAAAACCTTCGAATACGCCCTCCGCAAGGGCGGAGAGTTCCCTCGGGTCGGCATGCGCCGCGACGGGGTCGGCGGACCGTGGCACTACAAAAACTGGATAGGCTCGAAAAAATACGCGAACGTCCGGAACATGGACGAAATATGGAAGTCCAAACCCGTCCTGTTCGAGTTCATCGCAGACCCCCACAAGCAAAGGGAATGGTCGCTCAAACGCGCCGCCGACTTCATACTCGACAACCACTGCAACGTGTTCAACGACTCTTTCCACTTCAAAAGCACGTTTACGGGCCCCGAAGACGCGGAGCAGGTAGACAGGCTGAGAAAATTGGTCGGAGCGCGGCTCGTGCCGGAAAGAGCGGAGATTTCGTCGGATTCGCGGACGCTCGAAATATCGCTTTTCGGGAAAAATGCCGGCTGCTCAAAAATCTACCTGCCCTACGAACTGGCGTACGAGCTGAAAACTCCGGACGGAAAGACCGCGGCGGCGTTCATATCGTCCGCCGATCCGACCAAATGGCTGCCCGGCGAATTTTCCGCGCGCGACAAGTTCGAGATTCCCCAAAACCTGCCTTCGGGAGAATACGGGCTTTACGCGCGCCTCGCCCACAAGGGCAAAATCTTCCGCGACTTCAAATTCGCCGCAAAGGAAACCGCCCCCGACGGCTCGCTCTTCATATCGAAAATATCAAAATAAAATGAAAACCATAATATCGGCCCTTGCAATTTGCGCCGTCCTGTGCGGGTGCAAAACGGAATATGAAAAAAACTTCACCCGCGAACACGGGGTTGTCGCAAACCCCGGGCAGGGCTGGATGTCCATATATTCAAAGGAGAATCCGAAACTCCCGTACGGCTCCAGATACGTTCGCTTCCACTGGCGCGACCTCGAGCCCGAAGAGGGCAAATACAACTGGGAGCCGATTGAGAGGCAGATGGAGAGGGCCGCCAAAATGGGGGTTCCGTTCTCCTTCCGCGTGATGTGCACGTCGTCCCACAGCTCCACGCCCTACGCAGCGCCGGAATGGGTATTCGAGAAAAAGGGCGCGAAATTCGCGAAGTTTATGAACAGGCCCGGCGGCGACTCCGCCACGGGCGACACCAAATTCGCCCGCGTCACCCCGATATTCGACGACCCGATATTCATCAAATGCCACGCGCGCTTCATAAAGGCGCTCGCCGAAAAGTACGACGGCGACCCGCGAATATCGACAATCGACATCGGCAGCTACGGCAACTGGGGCGAATGGCATGTCGGCGGGCTCGGCATAAAGCCGTCGCCGATTGAAGTCAGGAAGCAATACGCCGACATGTACCTCGACAACTTCAAAAAGACAGACCTCGTGTTCATGACAGACGACGCCGAAATCCTAAAATACGCCATAGGCGGCGGAGAGGGCTCGCGCGTGGGAATGCGCCGCGACGGGGTCGGCGGGGAGGACCACTACAAACACTGGATAGGAAAGGGAAAATACCTGAAAGCGGGCGTGTCGAAGATGGGCGACGTGTGGAAATGCAAGCCGATGCTCTTTGAATGGTATGTCTGCTACCCGGACATGCTGAAACGCAAGTGGCCCCTTCCGAAAGCGGTAGATTTCATATTGGACAACCACGCCTCGCTCGTGTCGGAAAACCTCAACCCGCCGACGGTTCCTCCGGAGGAATACGGACAGGTCGAGCGGATTTCCAGAGGCGTGGGCGCGCGCATATTTGCGGACTCCGCAAAAATTTCGCTCGGCGGCGGCAGCCTTGAAATTTCCCTTTCGGGCGAGAACGGGGGAATCGCGCGCATATCCCTGCCCTACGAACTGGCGTACGAGCTGAAAACTCCGGACGGGAAGACCGCGGCGGCGTTCGCCTCGTCCGCCGACCCGTCCAAATGGCTGCCCGGCAAGTTCTCAACGCGCGACAAGTTCGAGATTCCCCAAAACCTGCCTTCGGGGAAATACGGGCTCTACGCGCGCCTCGCCCACAAGGGCAAAATCTTCCGCGACTTCAAATTCGCCGCAAAGGAGGCGGAGGCGGACGGGTCTATCAAGCTCGCCGAACTGGAATTGTAGGGCGGCCTGCGGAAACCCGCCGCCGCGCGCGTTTTTGCGCGCAGGCAAAACCTTCTAACTTGACTTGCGGCAAACCGCGTGCGATATTGCGGACAGTTTCGGCTCCGCGCCGCTCGCGGGGCGCATTTCACCCAAAACACCCCCAACTGCGATGTCCCTTATAAAAAAGCTTTCCGCGCGACTCCAAAACCACCCCAAGCGCATCGTCTATCCCGAGGGCGCCGACCCGCGAATACTGCAGGCTGCGCGCCAATTCTCCACGCGCAAGCTCGGAGTTCCGATACTGCTCGGCGAACGCGAAAAAATTTCCGAAATCGCCGCGTCCATAGACGTGCGGCTCGACGGCATGAAGATAATCGATCCCGTATCGTCGGACGACTTCGGGGAGCTCTGCCGGCTAATGAAGGCGTTTCCCCGCTTCAAGGCGCTCGACGACGACGGCATACGCAACCTCGTCTCCAACCCCAACTACTACTCAACCCTGATGGTCGCAAGCGGCCGCGCCGACGCGATGCTCGCGGGGGCGACGACGGTTTCGTCCGGAGCCCTGCGCCCGATATTCCAGATAATCCCGCTGCAAAAGGGCTTTAAAACCGCGAGTTCCATAATGATTCTCTCGACCGGCCGCCCCGAGATTGGGGCTGACGGGGATCTCTTCCTCGCCGACTGCGGCGTGATTCCCGAGCCCGACGAGCGGCAGCTCTGCGACATCGCCCTCACCACCGGAATGCTCGCAAACCAGCTCACGCTCCAGACGCCGAGAATCGCGATGCTCTCGTTTTCGTCCAAGGCGTCCACTTCCGCGCACCCGAGCGTCGTGAAAGTCAAGGCGGCAACAGCTCTCGTCCACGACAAAGCCAAGCGCGACTTGCTCGATATGGAGGTAGACGGCGAGCTCCAGGTGGACGCCGCGCTAAGCCCGGAAGTCGCGCGGCTCAAACATATTTCGAGTTCCGTGGCGGGCAAGGCTAACGTCTTGATTTTCCCCGACCTCGACAGCGGCGACATCGCCTCGAAAATGATAAGGGTTTTGGCGCCGGAAGTCGAATGCTACGGCCAGATTCTCACGGGGCTTACAAAACCCGCCGCGCAAATTTCGCGCGGTTCGAGCGCCTCGAACATCTTCGGCACGAGCGTTATCGTCGCGGCGCAGGCGGTGGACCGCAGGTTCATAGACATAGACTTGGAGCTGCACTCATAGGCGCGTCCCCGCCCGCCGCGGGGCGTCCGCAAGTTTCCGAAAGAAAGGCCGCGCCTGCGCGCGGCCTTTTTTGCGGGCTTTTAAAATTAGCGGGCAATCCGCATTCCCTTCGGCAAACCCCGCCGCCTGCAAAACTCCGGCAAATTCCGCAAAAAAATTCTCAGCGCGCCCCTCCGCCCGCCGCCGCGGCGGGTGCGGAAGTCACCAAATACACGCCCGCAAAAACGAGCGCCGCCGCCGCGACTTTCACCCAGGAAAAACTGTCCTGCCCAAGCCATATCGCCGCCATCGACGCCACGAACGGCTGTATGTAATTGTACATCGCCATCGTAGTCGGCCTCATGCGCTTTATCGCCATGGCTATCAATAGATACGTCACGAAAGTCGCGCCGGCGACCACGTACGCCAGCATCGCCGCCCCCTCCAAGCCGAATCCCCCCTTAAACGCGCCAGGCGCGCTTAGAACCGACGGCGTGACGGGCAAGAGCATCAGAGAGGCGAACAGGAACATCCACTTCATGAGCGTCACCGGCGAATGGCGGGAGGTCAGCGGCTTCGACATCGCAAAGTACACCGCCGAAGAAAATCCGCTAAGCAGAATCAGCAGGTTGCCTGAAACGGTTCCCGCCGACCCTCCCGCGCCGCCCGCCGAAAGCACGAGCCATATCGCGCCCGCCGCCCCCGAGAGCACCCCCACCGCCTTGCGGACGGTGACGGGATCCCCCATGAACGCCGCGGAAATCAGGAGCACCATCAGCGGCGTCATCGTCACTATCACCGACGCGTCCACGGGGGAGGTCTTGCCGAGCCCGTAAATGAACACCCCCTGGTTCATGACGACCCCGAAGAGCGAAAATGCGAACATCAGCGCGAGGTCGCGGCGCCCCACCCTGTCGCTCTTGTCAAAAAGCGACGCCGTCCAAAACAGCGCGGCGGCCCCCCACATACGCGCCAGCGTCAGCGCTTCGCCCGATACGCAGTGCGCCATCAGATATTTTGAAATCGGTATGTATACGCCGAAAATAACGTTCGCCGCAAATATGCAAGCGTGACCCTGCAGCCGCTCCTTTGTCATTGAATTAAATTAAAGGCTTTCGAGTATTTCCCGCGCGGGGATTCTGTCAAGCCGCTTGTGGGCGGCGCGCAAATCCGGAAAAACGCAAATGTCTTGGCGGAAATGCCTTGACATTTCCCCGCTCTCGCGCCTTTAAATTAAAGCCATGAACGGCAAGATACTTTCAACGCTTGCGTGCGCGTGCGCCTCGGTGCAAACGTTTGCGGCAAGCTTCCTCTTCACCGGAAGCGCGGACGGCGACTTATCCAACTACCAAAACTACTACGCGCTTTCCTCCGACAATTCCAACGACGTCTACTCCATGGCGATATACCTCTATCCCATGGATTATGACGGCGACATGCGCGCCAACTGCCCCGAGCCGAGCGGCGGAATAGTGGGAAAATACGAAGCCGCAACCTCCCTGCCCGGGGTTGACGATACGATATATTTATATTCGTACAGAATTGCCGAAGTCTCGGGAGACGCCGTCACTTGGGGCAGTTCCATAGCCGTGCCGTATCCCGTGAGCATAAAAAATTCCCTCACGGCAAACCAGCTTCTGATAAGAGGCGGCTCGCCCACTATTTACCTCGGCGATTCGGCGGCATCTGAATCGGAATTTTCTCTCAACCTCACGAACCTCAAAGCGGGCTACACTTATACGAACATAGCTATTGCCGACGGCGCGCGCCAAACAAAATTCAGCATAAACGTCTCCGGCGACATCGCCGTGCGCGGCGGAAACAACAATTACAGATTCGGCAGCGCTTCGGCCTTTATTGACTCGATATCCGCAAACCGCGTCACGAACGAAGGCAACATGATTCTGTTCGCAAGGCGGTTCGCCGTAGGTTCCGGCGGTTTCAGGATCGCAAGTTCCGGCACGCTCACGGTAAACGTGGACAATTCCCTCGCGAACTTCACCGGCGATTCCGCCCTCATAAGCGTGGAGGGAACTTTTGAGAAGTCCGCAAACGCGATAATTTTCGACTTCTCCAACGTCTCTGTTGACGAGATAATGTCCGGAACGTACAACCTCATCTCCGCAGGCGAACTCGCGGGCTTCGACACCTCCGACGTCCGCAACGACATCTCTTCCGAAACGTTCGACTCTATAGCGGCGATGTTCGGCGACGACGCCTCGCTCGCGTGGAACGGCAACACGCTCCAGCTCACCGTAGTTCCCGAACCCGCGGCGGCGGCTGCCCTTTTCGGCGCGCTCGCGGCGGCTATTGCCGCAGCCCGCAGGCGCAGATAATTTTTTATTCCAACGCATTTCAAAAGACCCGCGGCGCCTTGGCTCCGCGGGTTTTTTCTTGACCGCCGAAACTTTCGGGAGAGAATGTCGCCCTATGAAATTTCTCCGAACCGCAGCCCTCACGGCGCTGATTTGCGCATCGCTGTTCGCGGGCGCGTGCTCGTCCGAAGACTCCTCCCCAAAAGAGCCTGAAAAGGGAACCATCGGGCTGGACTATGAGGGCGAGCCGAAAATTTCATACGTCCTAAACCGCTACATTTCCGACCCCGAGACGCGCTCAATATACGAAGTTTTCACGGGCGAGGAGACGCATTACGGCAAACTCGTCCTGCGCTCGCAGCCCGACAAAAGGGCGGGAATGTACTTTTTCGTGATGTTCGGCTACGAGCCCGACGACATCGCCCTCGCCTGCACTTTCGAGCTCTCCGTGGACTCCACCGGCGACGCAAAAACCCGCACCTACAAATTTACGGTGCCCGAAACCCACTCCGTCACGCGCGAAATCGCCCTCGGCGTGACGGGCTCCGACTGGCCGTGGCCCAAGGCGCGGGTGAACGCGTGGAAGCTCGTGCTCAAATCCCCGTCGGGGAAGGTTCTCGCCCAAAAGCAGTCGTGGCTCTGGGAGTATTCCGGAGACGCCAAATCCGCAAATTCCGGCGAAAAAAAATAAAACCGATGCGCAAGGTTCAAGAAGGTTTCCGTTGGGCTCCCTTTGAGAAACTCAAAGGGATTTATTTTGAAGAAAAAGACTTCCGCGAGACGCTCGACGGCGGACAGGCTTTCACATGGAGGGAGCTCGACGCCGCGCCCCTCGGATTCGCCGCCGCCTACGAAGGCGTATTCCGCAAAACCGCCCTGCGCGCCGCCCTCGACGGGCGCGGGGGCGTCCACATCTGCGCGCCGTCCGACGCGCCGGAGGGCGCGGCTGAAAACTTTCTCGAATACATAGACGCCAAAACGGACTACGCCCCCATACGCGAAGCCCTTCTCAAAACCGGCGACGCCAACATCGCCAAAGCCCTGAAAATCTGGCCGACCCTGCGGATTCTCAGGCAGTCCCCGGCGGAGGCGATAGTCTGCTTCATATGCTCGTCGAGCAAGAGGATAGTGCAGATAAAACAGTGCGTGGCCCTGCTATCCGAAAAACTGGGCGGGTACGCGGGCGGCGGGCGGCGCGCCGTGCCATCGTTTGAGGCGATAGCCGCCGCCCCCATGGAAACCCTGCGCGAATGCAAGCTCGGCTTCCGCGCGGGCTACCTGAAAAAATCCGCCGAAAAAATCGTCTCCGACGGCTTCGACCCCGACTCCCTGCGCGAAATCCCCTATGCGGAGGCTAAAAAGTATCTGACCTCCCTGAGCGGAATCGGCGACAAGGTTGCGGACTGCATACTGCTCTTCGGGGCGTCGCGCTTTGAGGCGTTTCCGGTCGACACCTGGATAAAACAGGCGATGACAGCCCTCTACTCCACGCCGCCGAACGCCGACAAAATACGCGAATTTGCGGCGGAAAGGTTCGGCGAATACGCGGGGTTCGCGCAGCAGCTGATATTCGCCGCAATCAGGAAAAATTTGTTTTAGCCCCAAAAACTGTTTGTCTAAACGAAAGGTTTCCATATAATTTGCCCCGTTTGAATTTATGGACAGGAAGCTGAACAGACAGGAAATCGAGGCTCTGATGCCGCACGGGGATCCTTTTCTTTTCATAGACTCCGCGGAAATCGGAATCGGCTCGGCCAATATGAAATACAAAATTCGGGGGGACGAATTTTTCTTCAAGGGGCATTTCAAAAACAATCCCATATTCCCCGCGACCCTGATGTTGGAGGCCGTCGGGCAGCTCGGGGTGCTGTACCTGCTCGCCTCGCCCGACCCCGCCATAGAAAAGCCGGTAGACCCCAATAAAATATTTTTCACATCCTCGGACAACGCAAGATGCTCGAGATTCTGCCGCCCCGGAGAAACGCTCGACATAGAGCTCAAAGTCTCGCGCATACGCCGCCCGCTCTTCTTCTTTGAGGGCAGGAGCTCGGTGGGCGGAAAGCGCGCGTCGTTCGTCGAAAAAGTCACCCTAACATTCGATTACAAATCCTGACATGAGCAAAAAGAACGTCGCCATAACGGGCCTGGGATTCGTCACAAGCATAGGCAACGACGCGAAATCGGTCGCCGAAAGCCTTGTAAGCCTCAAAAACGGCATAGAGCGCTACAAGCCGTTCGACGACCCCAAAATACCCGCCAAGTGCGTCGGCACGATAAAAAATTTCGACACCGAAAGCTGCGACCCCGAGGACTGGACGTACCCGCCCGAATACCGCGTGCGCCGCGACGTCCTGCGCGGATTCGCCCCCCACTGCCTGTACGCCTACTGCGCGATGGAGCAGGCCATACGCGACGCCAGCCTCTCTCCGGAGGATATTTCAAACGTCATGACGGGCATGTACACGGCGTCTGCGGGCTCCTCCGGAATGCTCTACCACCACATGCAGAAGATGGACAAAGTGGGGGCCATGCGGTGTTTCCCGTTCGCGATAGTCTGCTCAATAGTAGGAACGCTCTCCTTCAACCTCGTATCGGCGTACAAGATAAAGGGCGCAAGCTGCGGGTTCGCCTCCGCCTGCGCAAGCAGCGCGCATGCGATGGGGTTCGCCTTCGACGAAATCGCGAGCGGCCGCCAGAAGAGAATGTTCGTCGTCGGCGGCGAAGACGGCAATATGCGCACGCTCCTGCCGTTTGTCGGAATGAGGGCCCTCAGCGTGAACCCCGACCCCGAGACCGCCTCGCGCCCGTTTGACAAAAACAGGGACGGATTCGTAGGAACCGGCGGCGGGGTCGTCGCCGTCCTTGAAGACGAGGAATGCGCGCGGGAGAGGGGGGCGAAAATCTACGCGCGGATGCTCGGCTGGGGTCAGGCAAGCGACGGCTACAATGTCGCGATTCCCCAACCCGACGGCGCGGGGGTCGCCAACGCCGTTAAATTCGCCCTCGCAAGCTCGGGAATTTCTCCCGACGAAGTGGGATACATAAACGCCCACGCAACCTCAACCCCAATGGGCGACGCCGCCGAAATGAAGGCGATAAAATCCGTTTTCGGGCCGTCGCCGAAGGCGATGATAAGCTCCACCAAGGCAATCACCGGCCACGGGCTGTCGCTCGCGGGCGTAATGGAGGCCGCATTCTGCGCGCTCGCGATGAAAGAGGGTTTCACGCCGGGCTCCGCCCACATATCCGAGCCGGATCCCGAAACCGAAGGGCTCGATATAATAACCGAGACGCAAATGCGTTCCCCCGACATCTCCATGTCGCTCTCGAGCGGATTCGGCGGCGCGAACGTCGCGATAGTCCTCCAAAAGGCGTGAGATGATCTGGCTTTACAGGGCGCTGTTTTTGCCCGCTCTGCTGTTATCCGCCCCGTATTACGGGCTCAGAATGCTCCGCAGGGGCGGATACGGACTCGATTTTTCCCACCGCTTCGGGCGGCAAAAAAACCTCCCGCCGCCCGCCGCGGGCAAAAAGCGGATATGGATCCAGGCAGTGAGCGTCGGCGAGGTCGAGGCGCTTTCTCCGCTTATAGACCTGCTGAACGCGCGCGGCGACATCGAAACCGTCGTCACCACAACGACCAGCACCGGATACGCAGTGCTGCGCAAAAAATACGCCGAAAAAATTTTTTACGCGGGGATTTTCCCGTTCGATTTTTTCCCGTTTTCAAAGAGCGCGTGGGACAGGATAAAGCCCGATGCGGTCGCCATGATGGAAGGGGAGCTCTGGCCCGAACACCTGCACCGAGCCGCCGAGAGAAAAGTTCCCGCGCTCCTCATAAACGCGAGAATGTCCGACAAGAGCTTTCGCAGATATTCGCGCTTCCCCTGGGTCGCGCGGCGGCTGCTCGACAAGCTATCGCTCGTCGCGGCGTCCGGAGAGCTCGACATGGGCAGATTCCTGTCGCTCGGGGCGGATCCGCGCAAAACCTTCTGCGCGGGCAACCTGAAATTCGACTCCAAGCCCGCCGAATCGCTCGGCGAACGCGAAAGGGCGGAGCTGCGCGGGCGGCTCGGATTTGAAGAAGATTCATTTGTGCTGTTGGGCTCGTCCACTTGGCCGGGCGAGGAGGAAATGCTCTTGCGCGCCGCGGCGAAACTGCGCGCCGACGGAATCGATTGCCGCCTGCTGCTCGTCCCGCGGCACGCCGAAAGGAGGGCGCAGATAATCGACCTCATAAAAAACCTCCCCCACTGCGTCAGGAGCGTCTCGCCGCAAGCCCCCAAGGGAACGCTCGCGTATCTGGCGGACACGACGGGCGAGCTGCGCGCCCTGACGCAGGCGGCGGACTTGGCGTTCATAGGCAAGTCGCTGCCGCCCAACGACGGCGGGCAGACGCCGATAGACTGCGCCGCCCTCGGGGTGCCCATGGTGTACGGACCGAACATGACGAATTTCCGCAGGATATGCGCCACTCTCGAAGAGTCCGCCGCCGCCGTAAAAGTTCCGAACGCGGACGAAGCGGTCGCGGAAATCGCGAGGCTGGCGAAAAATCCCGACCTGCGCGCAACCCTCGCAGAAGCCGCAAAAAGGTGGCGCTCTTCAAACGTAGGCGCCGCAAAGCGGGATTTCGACGCCGTCTGCAAATTTTTGTAGCGCGCCGCGCCTGCGGCATGGGAAAGTCGGGCGTCTTTCCGGAGCGCGCGGGAAATCGCGCACCGGTTCCGCCGCCGGCAATTTATAAGTTGACGCGCGCGGGCAAAGTTGCCTTTATTGTGCGAAAAATGCGCCCGGGCCGGGACGGAACCCAAAATAAAAATGTCGGCGGACTTAATAGCAAATTACATAGAAACTTTCGCTGCCTATTCGCAGGCGTATCCGTTTCTGTTCTGCTTCTTCATATTCGTCTTTATGGCGGTAGAGAGCTCTTTCATACCCTTCCCGAGCGAGGTGGTGATGATACCCGCGGGATTTCTCGCCGCCAGATATGATATGCTAACGGGCTCCCGGCCGCTCGACCTGTGCGTCATAATACTGATAGGCACGGCGGGCTCGATAGCGGGAGCTTTCGTAAACTACGCGCTCGCAATATGGCTCGGCAGGCCGTTTTTGCACAAGTACGGAAAATATTTCTTCTTGAAGGAGGCCGCCCTCGACCGCGCCGAAGAGATCTTCCGCGAATACGGGGAAATCGTCACTTTCGTCTGCCGGCTGCTTCCCGCCATACGCCAGCTGATCTCGATTCCGGCGGGGCTCGCGCGCATGAACATAGCACGCTTCACGCTCTTTACGGCGTTGGGGGCGGGGATTTGGACGGCGATTCTCTCGGCGGTCGGGTACTATTTCGGGTACCTCTCGGGCGACATCACATATCTTGAGCTCGTCCGCAAGGGCACCGACATAGTAAACGAACACTACCTCTGGATTATCGCGGGCCTCGCGCTTGCGGTGGCGGCCTACGCCGCGCTGCACCGCAGAATAATGGGTCAAAAACGCGCATAGGGGGAAATTTTCATGGGAAAGATCAGGGAAAAATTCAGGGAGCTGTACAACAAGATTGTGGGCGAGCAGGCCACGCCGGAGTACATAGCGCGCGGCTGGGCGATAGGCATGTTCTGGGGCTGCATCTGCCCGTTCGGATTCCAGCTCCTCTTTTCCATACCAACCTCCTTTCTGCTGAAAGGCAGCAAAATCGGGGCGACGCTGGGAACGCTCATAACGAACCATTTTACGATTTTCCTGATATATCCGATACAATGCTACGTAGGCTGCCTGCTGATGGGCAAAAAAATAAGCTACGCGGCGATAAAAACCGCGATGTCTGACGTCATAACGGCGCAGAGCTACGACGCGCTGATGAAGACCGGCGCCGACCTCGTCATGGGGTTCCTCGTAGGGGGAGCCCTGTTTGCCGCCATAATGACCCCGCTGACCTATTTTGCCGTAAAGGGAATGGTGGTAAGCTACAGGCGCAAGCGCGGCCAGATCTGACGCGCGCCTCCCAAATGCGTCGAGGAGGCAAACTGCCTGCGCTTCCCTCTTTCTGCGCCGTTCCCCGTTTGCGCAAACTTTTGCGCATTGCCGCCCGCCCCGTTTTTCCAGACGAGTGGAAAGCAAATTCAGATTTTTGCTTGACATGTTAGCTTAATCTAACTTTTATCGGGACAAAAATAGGGTTCTTTCAAAAACATCTCCCGTCCCGCGCTTCGGCAAGCGCGCGAAAAGGCGCGCCGGAGCGCGGGTATCTTTTGAAAAAAATGTTAGATTTATCTAACTTTAAAAAATCTCCGCGCCCTTTTTCTGCGGAACTGGATTGAATCCCTAAAAAATTTCCAAACGCAACAGATTATGACAACAGACAGACAAACGGAAAATTCCGGCGGCGAAAAGCCGCTTACGCTCGCAGACCTTCCGGTCGGCGCGACGGCTACGGTCGTCAAAATAATTCCCAACTCGCGGGGTGAGAAAAAATTCTCCGACGTCGGGCTCGTGCCCGGAACGGAGCTCGTAATGCAGGCGCACGCGCCATTCGGCGGGCTGATAAGGGTGAAAGTCATGCAGACGAGCATGGCGCTGCATTCCTCCGACGCGAAAAACATACTTTTGAAAAGGGGCGGCGAAAATGAAAAAACGCTATAAAATCGCCCTTGCCGGAAATCCCAACTGCGGGAAAACCTCCATATTCAACGCCCTCACGGGCGCGAGGCAGCACGTCGGCAACTATCCGGGCGTCACCGTCGAAAGCAAGGCTGGCAGCTTCCGCATAGGGGAGGCGGAAATAGAGCTCATAGACCTGCCGGGCATATATTCGCTGTCGTCAAACTCGCCCGAGGAGGCAGTCGCGTTCGACGAGCTCACCCGCAAGGGGATAGACCTCATAATAAACGTAATCGACGCCTCCGCGCCCAACAGGGGGCTGTATCTCACAACGCAGCTTGCCGAGCTTCACATTCCGATGGCGCTGGCTTTCAACATGAGCGACGACGCGCGCAAAAAGGGCATGAAATTCGACATACCCAAGCTCGAAAAATACTTCGGCTCCCCGATTGCGATGACTGTGGGGCGCACCCGCGAGGGCGTAAAGCCGCTCGTGGACAAGCTCGCCAAAGCGCTCGGCGGCCTCGACTCCCACGGGGTTCCGATGCTATCATACGGGGCGGACATAGACGAGTCGCTCGACGCGGTGGCGCGCAAAATAGACTCGCTCGGGATTGAAAAATACGCGCACATACCGTCGAGGTTTTTTGCCATAAAGCTGCTCGAAAGCGACACGTGCACGATGAAGATTCCCGAATTGCGCCCCGCATGGAAAGAGGCCGCCGAACAGATAAAGCACCTCTCCGACATACACGCAATCGACGACACGTCGACCTTCATGGCGGACAGGAGGTACGCGATGCTCTCGGGCGCGTGCCGCGGGGCGGTGTCGACCTCCGGCGAAAAGCGTCGCGAAATTTCCGACGCCATAGACTTGGCGCTCACGAACAAATTTTTGGGGCTTCCGCTGTTTCTGGCGATAATGTACGCGACGTTCTGGTTCACCTTTACGTGCGCCGACCCTCTGATGGGCTGGATAGAGGACTTTTTCGGCCGGCTTTCAGATCTGGTAAAGTCCGCGTGGGGCGGCGAAACCCTGCCCTACCTGCGCGACCTCATAACCGACGGGATAATCGGCGGCGTGGGCGGAGTCATCGTGTTTCTGCCGAACATACTTTTCATGTTCCTTGCGCTCTCGCTTCTCGAAGAGAGCGGATACATGGCGCGCGCGGCGTTCGTCATGGACGGCATAATGCGCAAGTTCGGGCTTCAGGGGAAGTCGTTCGTGCCGCTGATTCTCGGCTTCGGATGCAGCGTGCCCGCGATAATGGCGACCCGCTCGATAGAGTCCGAGCGCGACAGGAAAACCACAATAATGGTTCTTCCGCTGATGAGTTGCAGCGCGCGCCTGCCCATTTACGCGCTTATAATTCCGGCGTTTTTCGCGCTCGAATACCAGGCGCTGATGATGTGGATCATATACCTGATAGGCATCGCCGTCGCGCTCATCGCCGCGCGGATTTTGAAAAGCACGGCTTTCAAAGGCGAGGGCGAGGTGTACCTGATGGAGCTGCCGCCGTACAGAATGCCGACGCTGCGCAGCCTGCTGCTCCACATGTGGGACAAGGGCAAGGTCTACCTGCGCAAGGCGGGGACGATAATCCTCGCGACCTCCGTCGTGCTCTACGTATGCAACACCCTGCCCGAGAAGGCGGAATTCTCCAAAGACTACGGCGCGCTGATCGAAAAGGCGTCCGCCGCCGCCAAGCTCGACGACGGCAAGATAAAAATTCTCGAAAGCGGAGGGCTTCTCGACAAAGGCGAAATCGCGCAAATAAGGGAAGCTGGCGCGATACCCGCGGAAATCCTCGAATCCCTGTCCGAAAAAAATCCGGCGCCCGCGCAAAAGGCCGTAATCGACGCGGCGGCGGAAGCCGAAGCCGCAGTCGCCGCGCTTGAAAACGAGAAAGAGGCGGAAGCGTTGGAATACACCCTCTCCGGCAGGATAGGCAGATTTTTCGAGCCCTTGTTCAAGCCGATAGGCTTTGACTGGAAGCTCGCGACCGCAAGCATAGGCGCGCTCGCCGCCAAAGAGGTGTTCGTGTCGCAGCTGGGCATACTCTACGCCGAAGGCGAGGCGGACGAGGAGAGCGCGACTCTGCGCGAAAAGCTCGCGGCGACTTACACGCCGCTGCAAGGGTTCTGCATAATGCTCTTCTGCCTGCTCTCGATACCGTGCCTCGCCACTCTCGCGATAATCAAGCGCGAACTAAACTCGTGGCGCGCGCCCGTATGCGAGGCGGCGATGCTATTTTCAATAGCCTACGCGGCGACGTTTGCCGCATACCAGATCGGCACGCTGCTTGGCATAGGCACAAAACTCGCAAGCTGAGAAAGGCAGTTATGGAAAAGGCGACAATTATCCTAATAGCGATACTGGCCGCGTGCTGGCTGATATTCCGCTTCTCGAGAAAGCTCAAAAAGGGCGCCGGAAGCGGAGGCTGCGACTGCGGTTGCGGCTGCTGCGGCTCGTGCGGCGGTAAGAGGCGCAAGGGCGAAAATTTGGAAATGAAATAGTCTGTTATAATCGTCAACGCCGCGAAGCTACCATGACTTCGCGGCGTTTTTTTGCGGAATATTTCTTCGCCCGCGGACGGCTAAAAATAGCCGACGCTTCCGAGCAGGAAGAGCTCCGCGTATCCCAGCGCAAGGCCGAACGCCCCGACGAGCAACCCGACGGCTGCCATCTGCCGCTGCGTCGCAATACCCTCGGAATGCGCTATCGCGTTCGGAGGGGTGCTTATCGGAAGCGCCATTGCAAGCGACGCCGACAGAGCGACTCCCACGAGGAGCGCCGTGACCCCGCCGAAGGGCTCGAACGCGTCCCCCATTCCGGCGGCCACGGCCGCCAACACGGGCACGAGCAGGGATGTGGTCGCCGTGTGGGACATGAAAGTCGCAAAGACGTAGCATATCGCGCCCGCGCCGAATATGGTCGCGACGGGCGGCCAAGACGCGAACGGCACGGAATTTACCAGCCTTTCCGCCAGGCCCGTATCGTTGAATGCCACCCCGAGCGCGAATCCGCCCGCCACGAGCCACAAGACGTCCCAGCTTATCATCTTCAAATCCTCCTTCCCGACAATTCCGGTCGCGGAAAACACCGCCATCGGAACCATCGCCACGACGTTCGGGTTCAGCCCCGTAAACCTGTCGAACATCCACAGCAGCACTGTCGCCGCGAATGTCGCATAGACTATGTACGCCTTCGGGCTTCGCTCGAAAGAGCCTTCGAGCGAAACTTCGAGCCTGTCGCGCTTGAACGGAAAGAGTTTCAACAGCGCAACCCACGCGAACAGTATCGTGACGGCGGCCAGCGGAACCATCGCCGCCATCCACTGCCCGAAACCGATGGGCGGCCCGAAAACCCCGCTCTCGTTCAGATATTTCAGAGCTATCGCGTTCGGAGGAGTCCCGATGGGCGTCCCTATCCCGCCAACGTTGGCCGCGACCGGAATCGCGAGCACGAGGGCGATCCTTCCCTTTCCGCCGTTCGGCGACGGCTTGAGCAGCGGCGCCATCACGGCGAACATCATGGCGGTCGTCGCCGTGTTGCTCATGAACATCGAGAACAGGGCGGTAATCGCCATGAGCCCGAGCAAAACCGTCGAAGACTTGGTTCCGAACGGCTTGAACATTATCCGCGCGAGATTTCTGTCGAGCGAGCATTTTCCGGCGGCAATAGCCAGAAAAAACCCTCCCAGAAACAGCATTATGATCGGATCCGCAAAAGTCGCCATAAGCGACTTGTAATTTATCAGCTTCCCGAACTGGCGCGCCCCCTCGACGTTTTCGCCGCGCAAAAACGCAAATGAGCTGTCCGAGACGCCGAGAAGAAGCAATACTATCACCAGGACGGAAGTAGTCCAGACGGGTATCGCTTCGGTCACCCACATCAGCGCGGCGAATACGAACGCCGCTATCACGCGCTGTTCGACTACGCTCAATCCTTCGACGCGCAGCCATTCGGCCGGCATGAACAGGACGGACATGGCAGCCGCCGCGCATACCGCCAGATATATTATTTTTTTCATTTTCATCATGTCATTGCTCCGACATTGTCGTTAAAACAGCACCTGCATCTGCATTCTGAAAGAATTGGCGTCGAGCGAATGCCGGACGGACATGGGTTTGCCGCCGGCAAATTGGGAATACTCGTAGCCGCTTTGGAATTTCAATGAGTTGCCGTTTATGTACCAGTTGAGTCCAAAATAGAATCCCCGTGCGCGCGCGTACGCGGAGTCTCCGCGCACATTGGCCGCTTGGCGCAGCCCGTCCGACGGCAAAACGCCCCTGCCGTCCGTATCGAGATAGGTAAATCTGAAAACGGGGGCGATTTCCCCGAACTCCCCTATGCCGAATTTGTATTCGACGGCGAAATTCACCCCCATCGGGAACTGCCTTCCGAATCCCCCGCCGAGCGCCGCGCCGCCGTCCACGCCCGAGACGAGAAATTCCGACATCGCCCTCATTCCGCCAAATCGCGCGCTCACATATGGGTTTGCCCCCCAAATTCCGGCGGGCCCTCCGCAAGACGTTTTGTCGGCGTCCGCGCCCCATCCGAAATTCCCCCCGACGGTCACCTCGGCGCCGAAGAAATCGAAAGAATAGGAGGAGCTCAGCCACAAATTCGGGGCGTTGCCTCCGGATGCGGCATCGAACCCCAACCGGTAGTTTTCGGAATTGGAGACGCCGAGCGCGTACTTTAACCCGCCGATTTCGCGCGGCTCCCCAAACCAGTACGCGCCCGTCATGAACGATCCGAATCCCAGCCGCCTCGCATTGCGCGGCCCGGTCCAAAAGTATGTCGCGATAGACCTCTCCACCGCGTAGAGATTCAGAGACGATATGTTTTCCTCCACGCAAAAATTCGGCTTTATATAGCCCGCGCGCAGCTCGCCTCTCATAAAATCCGCGTCAATTCTTCGCCAGAGGTAGGTGATGGAAACCTTGTTTGCAAACATGAAGTCGAGGGACAGCTGCGCGCCCCAATCGAGGCTTTTGTCGGAATTAACCGTCAGAATCATGCGCCTTATTATAAACTTGCCAACCGCGGAATCCCTCCCCTCCGCATCGCCTTCAAGACAGTCCGCCGAAACGTATTCGTATTGCGCCTGCGCCTTTGCCGAAACGCTTAGCCCCGGGCGGGACGGCGGAGCGCAGACGGGAACCCGCCCCGAAATTTTTTTTATCTCCGAAACTTCGGAAGCGTCCAGAGTTCCGTTTTCTTTTAGCTCCGGCAAAAGGCCTGCGTCGGACGCGGGCGCGCAGCATATGAAAATCATCGGCGCAAGCGCGCAAAACGCGCGCGCCGCACGGCGGAATGCAAGACGGACGGAAAATTTCGCATTGCCGGCGGCGTGACAGCGCAGCCGCCGAAAAACGCGGCGAAAAGGCCGCGCGAAAAAATCCGGAATTTCCGCGGCGCCGAATGGCCGCTTCAGAGTTTGCCGCATCGAATTTCAGGCTCCCTTCACCGGCGATAGAAAGCGCATCTTTTTCAAAAATCAAGGCTTTTCGGAGCGGGAAACCGAGGGCTCGCAAACTTTTTTTTAAGGCCCGAAAACCCCGTATTTCAAGGGCAAAACGCTCCTTCCTTTATACCTAAAAACTTCGGGAGAATAATTGCACACAATTTCCGTTCCGTCGGAGTAACGCGTCAAAAAAATATTTTTTTTAATTTCAGAGTGGGAATCCATAAAGACTTTCTGGAGGCGCGAGAGCTTGGAAAATTCCACGTATCCCCTCTTTATCGCCTCCACGCTGCGCGCGGTCGAGGCGGCGTCCTCGCAGACGAGGTCGGAATTGCCCATCCAGTTGTCGCCGTTGTCCCTGAACGCCGAATACAGATAGAACATCGGCCTTCCCCCGAATTCGACGAGTTTTAGCCGCGTGTACGGATCCTTTATCGTGTAGTTCGCGCACTCCGTGGCGGGGTTGCTCAGAATTATGCCGTTGAACACGATCTGCCAGAGGGGGACGAGCTTCGCGCCCATCGGCAGCCGCTTTTTTCCGAGAAGTCCGAAATGTATGTACAGGCCGTAGTCTGCGTTTCCCGCCACAAAGTACGCCGGCCCCTCCGACGCCGCTCCCCCGAAGAGCGAGCGCGCAAGTCCCATGATTTTGTTCATGTAAACTTCGCCCTCGGCGCGCGTGCACGGGTGGGCGGGGTCGGCGCACTCGTGCGGCGGAATCATCGAAATCACGTCGATGTAGTGCAGCCCCCTGAACCCGAGCCCGGCGACTTTCGGGAGGTCGCGCCGCGCGAGCTCCCACGCCTTTTTCGGGCAGAGGTTGTACATGCGCCCGCCGCTCCAGCACGTGTTCTTTTGGAGCGAACCGTCAGGCTTTTTCGCTACGGGCGCCCCTGAATTCCAGTCCTCCGAGATGCTGTAAATGTCGGTGCTGTTGGTGTGGCATACGATTTGGTACCCCTGCGACTGGGCGAACTTTACCAGCTTTTTAAGGCCCTCCTCGCCGCCGAGCCTGGGCTCCACGGGGAACGCGGTCGGCCACCTTCCGTCGTGCCCGCTGACGTTCCAACCAACGAGGCAAATCTGGACTTTTTCCACGCCGGCGGCCTTCAGCCTGGATATGAAATCCTCCACTTCGCCGAACGTCATCTTTACGATCACCTCGGGCTCGTTTTCGACGGTCTGCTCCTCGATTTTCGGCGGGGCGGGCTTCCACGCCAAGCGCACGCGCAGCTCGGGGGCGTCGCAGGCGTATTCGAGCTCCGGAACGAGCCTGTCGGAAATCGGCTTGCACGCGCCGGAGTCGAGAAGGCGCTTTCTGTAATCGCGCGCGATCGCCGAATAGTCCGCATCCTTCCCGTCGAGGCGGCGGAATTCCACTTCTATGTCCTCGTAGGGCTTGAACGCCATCTTGCCGATGTTGAATACGATTGAAAGCGAATACTCCCCGCCCTTTACGCGCGCCTGCGCCGCGTGCTCGTGGCGAAGCCCGTTTACGATATAATAATACGCCCCGTCCGATTTTTTGATCCCGCCTATCGGAAGATGCCATTCGTTCTTGCTCGTGCTGTACGGGGTGAAAGAGGCGTCCTTCTGCTCCGAAAACGGTATGATGAGACTGTTGGGCATTACGATATAGCCCTCGTCGCCCGCCTTCGCGCGCGCGAAATCCGGAGTTATGGAAATCGATTCCGTCCGCGGGTCGATTTCGGAGGCGGGAATTTTCAGAACCGCCGCCCCTTCTTTAAAATCCAGAAACCTCTCGGACTTTGCGGAGCTTCCGTCCTTGAACTTAACTTCTATCTCCGCGCGCTCCGCGGCGAAGACTCCCCCAAATGCAAACGCCAAAACGGCGAACGCCCATATGCTTTTCATAAGGGAAACCGTATCCGATCCGGAGCGCGGGCGCAAGGCAAAAAACCGCCCGCGGACGCCCTACCCACGCGGCGGGGCAGGCGGTAAACTGTTAAACATTTTTTCCCTCGGATTTGGTTGACCGCGGGATTGATTTTTGGGAGCGTTTCGGCAATGGGATTTCCGCGCCGCTCCGGAACTTTGCGGCCGCGCTCCGAAACAAAGGGGAAATGAAAAAATACATTCTCATCTCGGCAATTATTTTCGCGGCGGCGAATGCCCTGCCCGCCGGCGCCGAACTTCCCTACCCGATCGCGCTCGAAGACTACCCGCAGGCGTCATCCCTCTGGGACGCCCTTCGCGAAAGGGTGAAAATCGCGCCCTTCAACCTCTACGCGACGGCTGTTTTTCTGTGCGCCGTAGTCCACACTTTCTGTTATAGATACTTCGTTGAAATGGCCCACTTCATAAAAAACGACTCAAAGGGCTCCGGATTTTTCTATCTGACGGACGCCAGCGACGAGGCGCGCGACATATTTTCCAAAATTTTTCATCTGCTGGGGGAAGTCGAGATAATATTCGCCATGTGGCTCGTGCCGCTCTTCGCCGGCTTCTGGTACGCCTACGGATGGGACGGCCTGTCGGCGTATCTGGACTCCATGACTTACGCGGAGCGCAAGTTTGAGGAGCCGCTGTTCGTGATGGCTATAATGCTGATATCCGCGAGCAAGCCGATAGTCGATTCCGCCGCATGGGCGATACGCAGGGCGGCGGCTCTCGGCGGGGGAACCGTCGGGGCGTGGTGGGTTTCAATAATGTGCATAGGGCCGCTGCTCGGTTCGGTAATAACGGAGCCCGCCGCAATAACGATTTCCGCGTCGCTTCTGATGTCCAAATTCTTCGAATTTTCGCCCTCCGGCAGGCTGAAATACGCAACGGTCGGGCTGCTTTTCATGGCGGTGTCCGCGGGGGGCACGCTCACGCACTTCGCCGCCCCTCCCGTGCTGATGGTGGCGAGAACCTGGGGGTGGGACGCCGCCTACATGATCTCTACGTTCGGCGCCAAAGCCGTCGCGGGGATATGCCTTTCGACCGCCGCGTATTACGTTTTTTTCAGGCGCGAATTTGCCGAGCTTGAGGCGCGGCGCAAGGCCGACACGTCGCTGCATGTCGCGGAAATGCCGTCTCCGGTGTGGCTGCGCGCCTTCCACATGGGCTTTCTGGCGGCTGCGGTGCTCGCCATGCACTATCCCGTGATCCTGATTTTCATACTGATGACTTTCATCGCCTTCTGCGACGTGACGTCCGCCTACTCCCAAAAGCTGCGCTACAAGTCCCCCATACTCGTGGCGGTGTTCCTCTCGGCGCTCGTGGCGCACGGCGGACTCCAAGGCTGGTGGATAGAGCCCGTGCTGGCGGGGCTCGGCAACCGCGAGCTCTTCCTCGGCGGAATGGCGCTCTCGGCGTTCAACGACAACGCGGCGATAACATACCTCGCATCGCTCGTGCCCGGGTTCACCGAGAGCATGAAATACATGCTCGTCGCGGGCGCGGTTGCCGCCGGCGGACTGACCGTGATAGCCAACGCCCCCAACCTCGCGGGGCTCTCGGTGATGAAGCCGCACTTCAAAGACGGCATATCGCCGAAGTTCCTGCTCTGCGGAACCGCGCTTCCTACGGCGATAACCGCCCTGATATTCTATTTCGGGGCGTGAGACTTTCAACCGGACTTACACACTTCGATAAAAATGGGCGCGGAAGCGCCCGCAAAAACAAGACAATATGACCGACTCCGACAACGCACAGGAATGGAAATCGTTTAAACGCGGCGCATGGAGCTGCGGCACGGACGTTGCCGACTTCATCCGCCTCAACTACGAGCCGTACGAAGGCGACGGCGCGTTTCTCGAGCCCGCCACCGAAAGGACGCTGAAACTCTGGGGGCAAGTCCTCGAGCTCATGAAACAGGAGCGGCGCAACAACGGGCTTCTCTCGGCGGACGTGTCCACCCCGTCGGCGGTTGACTCGCACAAGGCGGGATACATCGACAGGGACAGCGAGATCATCGTCGGCCTGCAAACCGACGCGCCCCTGCGTCGCGCGATAATGCCATTCGGGGGATACAGAATGGTACACTCGTCGTGCGAGGCCTACGGGCTGAAAGAGGACGAAAAGGTAAAGGAAATATTCACCAAGTACCGCAAGACGCACAACGCCGGAGTCTACGACGCCTACACGCCGGAAATTCTCGCCGCCCGCAAGAGCGCGATAATAACCGGGCTTCCGGACGCATACGGGCGCGGCAGGATCATAGGCGACTACCGCAGGCTCGCGCTCTACGGCGCCGACCGCCTCATCGCCGACAAGAAAAGGCAGAAAGCCTCGAGCGACAATTCGCCGATGACGGAGGACGTCATACGCGAGCGCGAGGAAATCTCCGAGCAGATAGCCGCCCTCGAAGCCGTCAAGCGCATGACGCTCTCCTACGGCATAGACGTTTCAAAGCCCGCCTCCGATTTCAGGGAGGCCGTGCAGTGGACGTACTTCGCGTATCTGGCGGCGATAAAGGACCAGAACGGCGCGGCGATGTCGCTCGGGCGCGTGACGACGTTCCTCGACATATACGCGCGGCGCGACCTCGAAAGCGGAAAGATAACGGAGTCGCGCGCGCAGGAGATAATGGACGACTTCATCATAAAACTGCGCATGGTGCGCTTTCTCCGCACGCCCGAATACAACGACCTGTTCAGCGGGGATCCCGTGTGGGTGACGGAATCCGTCGGCGGAATGTGCGAAGACGGCCGCACGCTCGTCACGAAAAACTCTTTCAGGCTCCTCCACACCCTCTCCAATCTCGGCCCCGCGCCCGAGCCCAACATCACTGTGCTGTGGTCGGAAAAGCTGCCGCGCGGCTTCAAGGAATTCTGCGCCAAGACCTCGGCGGAGTCGTCTTCCATACAGTACGAAAACGACGACCTCATGCGCCCGCTCTTCGGCGACGACTACGGAATCGCCTGCTGCGTGTCGCCGCTCGTCATCGGCAAGGAAATGCAGTTTTTCGGAGCGCGCGCAAACCTCGCCAAGGCGCTGCTGTACGCCATAAACGGCGGCGTGGACGAGCGCACGGGGGTTCTCGTCGCCAAGGGCTTTGAGCCCATAAGGGACGAAATCCTCGACTTCGACAAGGTGATGGAAAAGTTCGACAAAATGATGGACTGGCTCAGCCGCACGTACGTCAACGCGCTAAATATCATCCATTACATGCACGACAAATATTACTACGAAAAGGCGCAGCTTGCCTTCATGGACAAGGATGTCGTGCGCAAGCTCGGGTGCGGCATAGCGGGCTTTTCGGTCGTGACGGACTCGCTGTCGGCGATAAAATATGCCAAGGTTAGGCCGATACGCAACGAAAACGGCGTGGCGGTGGACTTTGAAATCGAGGGCGATTTCCCCAAGTACGGCAACAACGACGACAGGGTGGACTCCATCGCGGTGGATCTCGTCAGGCGGTTCATGGAAAAAATCCGCAAGCTGCCCGCGTACAGAAACGCCATACACACCCAGTCCATTCTCACCATCACCTCCAACGTGGTGTACGGCAAAAAAACCGGCAACACTCCCGACGGCAGAATGGCGGGCGTTCCCTTCGCTCCTGGCGCAAACCCGCTCCACGGCCGCGATACGAGCGGCGCGCTCGCGTCGCTTTGCTCGGTGGCAAAACTTCCGTTCGAGGACGCCAAAGACGGAATATCCAACACGTTCACGATACTTCCGGACTCCCTCGGAAAGTCCGAGGCCGAGAAAATCGGCAACCTCTGCGGGCTGATCGACGGGTACATGGCGAACAAGGGCCAGCACCTGAACGTCAACGTGCTCAGGCGCGAGGTGCTCGAGGACGCGATGGACCACCCGGAAAAATATCCGCAGCTGACGATCCGCGTTTCGGGGTACGCGGTGAACTTCATAAAGCTCACCAGGCCCCAGCAGCTCGACGTGATCTCGAGAACCTTCCACGCCAAGCTCTGAAATTGCGCGCGCGGCGCGCGGATTGAAACCCGCCCCGCGCCCTCCGGTTGCAATGAAAGCCGCGGTGCATTCGTTCGAGACCGCCGGCACGCTCGACGGGCCCGGCATACGCTTCGTGCTCTTTCTGCACGGGTGCCCGATGCGCTGCATCTTCTGCCACAACCCCGACACGTGGGCGGCGGGCGCAAAAAAGCTGATGTCCGCCGGGGAGATTTTCGCGGAAATAAAAAAGTACTCGGCGTTCTTCGCCGCGTCCGGCGGTGGGGTCACGATCTCGGGCGGGGAGCCGCTAATGCAGCCGGACTTCCTGATCGAATTTCTGGAACTGCTGAAAAGAAATTCCGTCCACTCGGCGATAGACACCTGCGGCTGCGCCGATTTGGACGCCAAGGCGGAGAAAATCATCGAGCTCGCCGACATGTTCCTGCTCGACGTCAAGCACGCCGATCCGGACGGCCACATCGCCCTCACGGGGAAAAGCGCCGAAAAGCCGAGAAAATTTCTCGAGCGCATATGCGGGGCGGGAAAGAGGGTCCGGATAAGGTGCGTGCTCGTAAACGGCATAACCGCCGACGCCGAGTACGCCGAAAAGCTCGGCGAATACCTGAAACCCTTCGAGGGCAAAATCGAACGGGTGGAGCTCCTGCCCTACCACACGCTCGGGGTGCAAAAATGGCGGGAACTCGGGCTCGACTACAAGCTTGAAGGCGTGGCGCCTACTTCTCCGGAAACGGCCGCCGGATTCCGGAAAATGCTGCAAGGCAAACTGCCGGAAACGGAAATCGCTTGACGGCGCGCTATTCGAGCGGATACGCCGCGGCGAGTTCCGAGAGCTCCGCGCCCGAAAGCGCGCGGTCGTAAACCGCGATGGCGCCTATCCTGCCCTTGAAAAAATTGCCCATGCCCTTTTTCAAAAGCACGGCGCCCATCGTGAAGTCCGAGCCGTTGTCGCCTATGCCGTCGGGAAAATAGTACGGATTTTTAGACTGCACCAACCCGTCGGGATAACCCGGGAAGCCCTTTGTGTGGTCTATGAGCTCTCTCGGCCTCTCGGCGAACTTCCCGTCCAGATAGGAGCGTATGTATTTTCCGTCGTAGGCAAAGGCAACGCACGCCCACTTGCCGTGCGGAACCTTTTGCGCGCTCGCCGAATAGTCTATCGAAAACGGGAACGGTGGCGTCGGCTTGCCGGTCCTGGAGATGTGCCCGCAGACCTGGTCGCCGCCGTTGTAGTATGGCAGCGACACGAACAGACCGTACTGCCGCTTTCCTCCGTCGGAATGCTCGTTCCACATTCCGCCCACAAACCCTATGCCCTCGCCCGACCAGTTCACCCACGCGACGACCGTCACCGCGTTCGTCTTTACGTTCAGCGCGCCCGTATCGGCGTAGGGGAGAGTCAGGTAATTTTTGCCGTCGAACTCCGCGCAGCGGCCCGAAACCGGCCCCCCTTCGGAAATTTTCACGCCGCCGACGTTTTTCATCTCATAGCGCCCGCAGCGCGATTTGAAAGAGTCCGAAAAATCCCACGCGGCAACGAATCCCGCGGGCTTTTCAATGGCGTCCGTGCCCGACGGTTGCGAAGCGCATCCACCGCAAAATCCGAGGCATGCAAACAGGGGCAATGCGATATGTCTCATGCGCGCGATTCAACACGCATTTAAAAGCGAAGGCAACCTCAAAAATTTTTCGCCGAAAGGGGCGCGCGCGGCGGATGATTTGTTGACTTTCGGGGGATTTTTCTCCTTAACGGAGCAATTAAAAAAAACGGGGGCGCGCTCTCCGCGCGCCGCTCCCGCGCTCCGGCGACGGGGCGGAAAAACGCAACTCCGCGCGCGGCGCGGCCAGAACCGGAAAGCTTTAATTGGACAATCCATCAACTCCAAACGCCGTATTTTTCAACGCTCTCAAAAACTGCGCCGAAAGGGGCGACAGCGCGTGGCACACCCCGGGGCACAACGGCGGGGCCTTTTTTTTGAGGTCTAAGACCGGCCGCGAATTCAGGAACTTCGTCGGCAGAAACATGTGCCGCGCCGACATGTCGGTTTCGGTGGAGGAGCTCGGGTCGCTGCTCGGGCACGGGGGAAAAATCGGAGAGGCCGAGCGCAACGCCGCAAAAACTTTCGGCGCGGACGAAACCTATTTCGTGCTCGGCGGGACGTCGGCGGCGAACCGGATGATAATCGAGGCGTGCGCCGCCGAAAACGACATTGCCGCAATCGACAGAAACTGCCACAAGTCGGTCTACCACGCGCTGATTTCCACGGGCGCCGAACCCGCGTATATCAGGCCGGTAAGAAACAAAATGGGCATGTCCGGCCCGATTCCGTGGAGGGCGACTTCCGGAGAAAATATGCGCCGCCTCCTTGCCGAAACCCCCGGGCCGAAGGGGAGGACTCCGAAAATTCTGACGCTCACAAACTCCAACTACGACGGCGTATGCGCGGAGATTTCGCACTTTCTAAAAAATCCGCCCGCGCGCAATCTGCACTTCGACGAGGCGTGGTTTGCGCACGCGAAGTTCTCGCCGATATACGCGGGGTTTTGCGCGCTCGGCGCGGAGAGGGCCGACTGCCCCGTGTTCGCGTCGCAGTCGACGCACAAAATGCTCGCGGCGTTTTCGCAGGGCTCCATGCTGCACATGCGCCGCGGCAGGCTTTCCTCCCCGGCCGCGGGCGCGCTCGAGGAAACTTACGCTATGCACACCTCGACCTCGCCGCAATACAACATAATCGCGTCTCTCGACGCCGCCGCCTCAATAATGGCCGAGGCGGGAGAGAGGCTTACGGGCGAAACTCTGCGGCTGGCGGTCGGGCTAAGGCTCGAAATAGTCCGGAGAAAATTGCGGGCGCAAGCGCGCGGCGGATGGTATTTCGGCGTCTGGCAGCCCGATTTTGCCGAGATCCCCGGCGTCGGCAAAATCCCCTTCGCGGAGGCCGACCCCTCTTTCCTCTCCCAAAGCCGTTCGCCGTGGATAATCCGCCCGGGGGACGGCTGGCACGGATTCTCCGAAATGCGTGAGCCCGACGCCGCGATGCTCGACCCGCTGAAAATCACGATAACAACTCCGGGATTTGACGCCAATTCCTGCGCCGCGCCGCGAGGGATTCCCGCAAAGGCGGTTTCGCGCTTCCTCGAATCGCGGGGGATTATCTGCGAAAAGACGGACTTTTACTCCTTCCTGCTGCTGCATTCTCTGGGCATAGAAAAGGCGCAGCACGGGCGGCTTCTGGACGCCCTCGACGAGTTCGCCGATATGTACGACGCCGACGCGCCGCTCGCCGAGGCAGCCCCCGAGCTCGCCGCCGAGTTCCCCGAAGCCTATGGGAAAGAAGGGCTGCGCGCGCACTGCGACAAAATGCACGCCTTTATCTCGGAAACGCGCATGGTCGAAAAGATGAACCGCGCGTTCCGGACGCTTCCCGAGCGGCGCATGAAGCCCTCCGCTGCATTCGGGCGCGTAGTGGACGGCGGCGCGGAATACGTCCCCGTCCGCGGGCTCGCGGGCAGGACGGCGGCGACCGCGATTATTCCCTATCCGCCCGGAACGCCGCTGATACTGGGCGGGGAGACGTGGGGCGACAGCGGTATCGCCGTGCGCGACTACCTCGCCGCGCTCGAAGACTTTGAGACCGCTTTCCCGGGATACGAGACGGAAATCATCGGCGTGTCGAAAAGCGTCGAGGGAAAGCGCGCAAAGTTCAGCGCGCTATGCCTCAAAAGCTGAAACCGCGCGGAAAACTCGCCGGAAAACTGCGGCGCGCCCGCCCGATTGGGCTATCTGAACAGGCTGTCGAAAATCGAATAAGTAGTCTTTGACGCCGCCGCCGGATTGCCGATCTCCTGAACGCCGTAGTCCGTGCCCTTGTAGTCGTACTTGTACAAGTCCGCCCACACGGTCAGGTATCCGTATCCGATAAACGGGTACAGAAATCCGCTGCACTCGGAATACATATTCTGGAAAGCATAGGGAGAGCCGTCTATTTTGTACCCCTCCCGCTCCGCCGCGGCGTAGAGATTGCCTATGGCGGTCTGCTCCGACGGGCTCGTGCCTATGAAGAAGAATCTGAAGCCGCTGTCGTCGCCGCGCAACCGCGTTTTGACGGGTATTCCCGCCTGCGAATGGGCGTTCCAGTGGGTTGTCGGAGAATCGTCGTAGCTTAGGCATCCGGACAGCGCAAACATCGCGGCCGACGCCGCGCACGCCGAAAAAATCGCGTTTGTTTTCATATTTTTTTCCGACGCCTGAAAAGCGCAAAAAGTTCCGAAAGTTTTTGCGAAACCGCGGGCACGCGCAAAAAAAAACAAAACTTTCGCCCCGCGGCAACGCGGAGGCGAAAGTTTTTTAGGCCGGACGCCGCGCCGGAGACTCTCAAAACCGGACGGCTGATTTTCTCGCGCGCGGCGTTTGCCCGCGCTACGCCAAATCTTTTTCTGTAAACTTCATCACCCCGCCCTCGGCGACTTTTCCGGAGATTATCGCCCGCGCGAGGGGATTTTCGATTTTGTTGTTCACAACCCGTTTGAGCGGGCGGGCCCCGTAGAGCGGATCGTAGGCTTTCTCGGCGAGGAAGTCGTATGCGCCCTTGGTGAGCTCCACCCTTATCGACTGCGGCTCGAGCCTCCTGTTGAGGGAGTCTATCTGCAGCTTTACTATCTTCACGATTTCGGGCAGCTGGAGAGCCTTGAATATCACGATGTCGTCGATTCGGTTGATGAACTCGGGCTTGAAGTGCGCCCTGACTTCCGCCATGACGCCCTCGCGCGTGGATTCGGAGAGCGAGCCGTCCGCCTCGATTTTCCCGTCGGTGATGAAACGCGCGCCGATGTTGGAGGTCATGATGATGACGGTGTTCTTGAAGTCCACCCTGCGGCCCTGCGAGTCCGTCAGCACGCCGTCGTCCATCACTTGCAGAAGGGTGTTGAGAACCTCGGGGTGCGCCTTTTCGATTTCGTCGAAGAGCACGACGGAATACGGCCTGCGGCGGACGGCCTCGGTGAGCTGGCCGCCCTGCTCGTAGCCGACATATCCGGGAGGGGCGCCTATCAGACGGGCGACGGAATGTTTTTCCATGTACTCGGACATGTCGATTCTGACCATGTTTTCCTCGTTGTTGAACAGCGCCTCGCTCAGGGTCTTCGCGAGCTCCGTCTTGCCGACGCCCGTAGGCCCTAGAAACAGAAAAGTGCCCGTAGGCCGCTTGGGATCCTGAATGCCGGCGCGGGAGCGCAGTATGGCGTTCGCAACGCTCTCGACCGCCTCGTCCTGCCCCACAACCCTGTGGTGGAGGATTTCCGGCAGCTTCAAAAGCCTTTCCTTGTCGCTTTCGACGAGCTTTTTGACGGGAATGCCCGTCCACTCGGCGACGATGGCGGCGATCTCCTCGCCGTTGACGCTCTCGCTTATGAGCGAATTGCCGTCGCGCTCCGCCTCCATCGCCTTTTTGAGAGCCTCCTCGAGCTTGGGGAGCTCGCCGTATTTGATTTCGGCGGCCTCGGTGAGGTTGTAGTCGCGCTCGGCGCGCTCCATGCGGAGCTTCGCGGCCTCGATTTTCTCGCGCAAAACGACGGCTTTCTGGGTTGACTCCTTTTCAGCCTCCCACTTCGCCTTCATCGCGGCGGAATCGGAGCGCAGCTGCGCGAGCTCCCTGCGGACTTCCTCGAGCCGCTTTTCGTCGTGCTTTTCCTTTACGAGGGCCTTTTCCTCTATTTCGAGGCGGCGGACTTTGCGCAGCATCGTGTCGAGGTCGGTCGGCATGGAGTCGAGCTGGGTTTTGATTCTCGCGCAAGCTTCGTCCACGAGGTCGATCGCCTTGTCCGGAAGCTGGCGGCCTGAGATATACCTGTCGCTCAATTTCGCGGCTTCCACGAGCGCCCTGTCCTGTATGTGGACGCCGTGGAACGTCTCGAAGCGCTCTTTCAGCCCGCGCAGTATGGAAATGGTAGTCTCCACGTCGGGCTCGGCGACGTATACGCTCTGGAAGCGGCGCTCGAGCGCGGGATCCTTTTCGATGTACTGCCTGTATTCGTCGAGGGTGGTCGCGCCCACGCAGCGCAGCTCCCCGCGCGCGAGCATGGGTTTTAGCATGTTGGAGGCGTCCATCGAACCTTCCGTCTTGCCCGCGCCGACGATGGTGTGCAGCTCGTCGATGAAGAGGATTATCTTGCCGTCGCTCTCCCTGATTTTATTGAGAACCGCCTTCAAGCGTTCCTCGAATTCGCCGCGGTACTTTGCGCCGGCGATGAGCGCGCCCATGTCGAGCGCGAAAACGGTCTTGTCTTTAAGGCCCTCGGGAACGTCGCGGCGCACTATGCGCTGGGCGAGCCCTTCGGCGATTGCCGTTTTGCCGACGCCGGGCTCTCCGATGAGCACGGGGTTGTTCTTCGTCTTTCGCGACAGAATCCTGATGACGCGGTTGATTTCGTCCTCGCGGCCGATCACGGGGTCGAGCTTTCCATCGCGCGCGAGCTTCACCAAGTCCGCGCCGTACTTTTCGAGCACGTCATAGGTGTCCTCGGGGGTTTTGCTCGTCACGCGGTCGCTGCCGCGCATCTGCCTGACGAGCGACTCCACCGACTCGCGCGTTATGCGCAGGCTTCTGAAAAGATCCGCCATCTGGGCGGGCTCCGGCTTTTCGACTATCGCCAAAAACAGGTGCTCGGTCGAAACGTATTCGTCGCGCATGCGCCTGGCGATCTCCTCCGCCCGCTCTATCGTCTGCGAGCACGAATTGGACATGTACGCCTCGGAATTGGATCCGGAAACTTTCGGAAGGGAGTCGAGCGCGCGCCTTATGCCGAGCTCGAGGGCCGAACGCCTGTCGGAGCCCATTTTGGAAAGCAGGGCGCCGACGATTCCGCCCTCCTGCGCGACGAGGCTTGCGAGCAGGTGTATCTGCTGGATTTCGGTGTTGCCCCTGCCCCTTGCTATTTCGCGCGCGCCGTTGACGGCCTCTATGCTTTTTTCTGTAAGTTTTTCGGGATTGATACTCATATGCCTCCGGTGTAGCATTTGGCGTGCCAAAATGCAACATATTGAAAATTAAACTATAATAAAATCAAAAAGAACCCGCAATGTGCCAAAAACGCACACTGCCGATTAAATATGACACATTTCCGTCGCCGCTGTTCCGAAAACTTGCAATTCCGTCGGCTGCCTCCAAACGCGCCGGCAACGCAAAAAACGGACAAAAGCGCGCAGACTTCCCCGCAACTCGGCGGCGGCCGGCATGGGCGCAAAATCGTCCGGCAAAACGTCCGCGCATTATCCCGGCGGCGGCAAAATGCGGGCGCAAAAAAGCCGCCCCGCGGGCGGCACTGGGCAATCTCAATATCCAAAGCGCAAGACAAACGGCTCGGAGGAAACTTTCGGGTGCGCCATCAGCGCGCCGCACGCCTTCTTTATCGCGCCCTCCGTCGTGTCGTGGGTCGTGAGCAACAGCCACGCGCTTCCGTCCCTCTCGCAGGAGCGCTGCATGAGGGTTTCTATCGAAATTCCCGCGTCGGAAAATACCCCCGCTATCGACGCCAGAACTCCCGCTTCGTCGGCGACCTCCATGCGGATGTAGAACTTTCCGGAAACCTCGTCGAGCGACGCCGCGCGCGCGTTATCCGGAGCCGCTATTGCGAGCGATTTGGGCTCTCCCATAATATATTTTATGGCGTCGCATATGTCGGCTATCACGGCGCTTGAAGTCGCATCTCCGCCCGCTCCGCGGCCGATATGTATGGTGCGCCCAACTACGTCGCCCGATATGACGACGGCGTTGTATACCCCGTTCACGTTGGCAACGGCGTCGGAGAGGGGAACGAGCGCGGGATAGACCGACGCGAAAAGCGCGCCGCCATCCATGGAACGGACCGCGGCTATGAGCTTTATGCGGTAGCCGAAATCCTTCGCCCACGCCATGTCTTCGAGCCTCACGCGGCGTATGCCGCTTACGATGGACGGCTTTGTCCACACCCCGTGCGCGAGATAGCCGAGTATGGAAATCTTGTGCGCGGCGTCTATGCCGTCGAGGTCGAGCGAGTCGTCCGCCTCCACGTACCCGAGCCGCTTGGCGTCGGCGAGCACCGTCTCGTAGTCGGCGTTTTCGCTCTCCATTCGCGTCAGAATGTAGTTGGTGGTGCCGTTTAAAATTCCGTAGATGAGCGGAAAGGAATTCGCCACGAGACCCTCGCGCAAAACCTTTATTATCGGGACGCCCCCCGCTACGCTCGCCTCAAAAAAGTAACTGCCCTTCGACTTCGCGGCCTCGGCGAAGATTTCCGCCCCGCGCGCGCAGATTACCGCCTTGTTCGCGCTCACAACCGTCTTGCCGCTGCGCAGGGCGGCGACGGTGTAGTCGAACGCCGCCCCCGTGCCGCCCATGAGCTCGCACACTATGTCTATCGAAGGGTCGTTTATGATTTCGTACGGGTCGGAAACGATTTTATCGGCGGAGATTTCGACGGCGCGCTTTTTGGAGACGTCGCGCACGCATGCTTTGGCGAGCTCGTAGTCCGCGCCGAAGCGCGCGGCGAGCCTGCCGCCGTCGAGGTTTTTCCAGACCGCCTGCGCGACGGTGCCGAACCCGATAAATCCGATTCTAAAAGTCTTTTTGCAAGTATTCATAAGCGGAAGGCGGCGCGGGAGGCTAAAACCTGTTTTCTGTGCCCTTTATAAGCCTTGCGATATTGCTCCTGTGCCTGAAAATTATGACCGCCGCTATCGCAAGCGATATGTAGAAATGTCCCGCCATCGACGGATATATTATGTACGACGCCGCCGGCAGCGCCGCGGCGAGCGCGAGTGACGCCAAAGAAACGTAGCGGCTCGCGTAAAAGACCGCCACCCACACTGCGAGCCCCGCAAGAATCGCCCAGAACATCACGGCGAGCAGCCCGCCGATCGCGGTCGCGACCCCCTTGCCGCCCCTGAATTTCAAAAATACGGAAAAGCTGTGCCCTGCGATTGCCGAGCACAGCCCGACATATCCGAGCGTCTGGGGATCGGAAAACTGGACGCCGAACACGGACGGATACAGGGGCCACGCCGTGGCGAGAAACCCCTTTGCCGCGTCGAGAACGAAACAGATATTTCCGGGCGTCTTGCCGCAGACGCGCTTAACGTTCGTAGCCCCCGGATTTCCGCTGCCGGCCTTCAGGATGTCGACTCCGCAAAGGCGGGCGATTATGACGGCGAACGGAATAGACCCGAGCAGGTATCCCGCCGCCGCCGTTATGAAAAATCCGGAGACGTCCATGTTAGGAAAAATCCGCCACCCTGACGGCCTCGACTTTGTCGAGCGCCTTCAGCTCCGCAACAGCCGCCTCCGCGGGGAGGGCGTCGAGCTCGTAGACGCTCAACGCCATTCCGCCGTTTTCGTCGCGCGAAAGCGTCATATTGGCGATGTTGCAGCCGTACTTGCCGATTATCGAACCTATCACGCCGACCATGCCGGGGGTGTCCTGATTGCGCAGCAGAATCGCGCACTTGTTGTGGGGGTTGATTTCGACCTCGTGGGAGTCGATTCTGACGATCTTCGGGCGGGCGCTCTTGCCCATGACAGTTCCGGCCGCGCTGCGGACTTCGCCGTTCTGGCAGTGCGCCACGACCTCCACGAGCTCCGAATAGTCCGCCTCCGACGAGCTGTTGACGCTCTCTACCTCAATGCCGAGATGCTTCATCTTTGCCGGGGCGTTGACGTCATTGGCGTTTTCGGAAATCTTCGAGAGATACCCCTTCTGGACGGCGAGCGTGAGCAGCTTGTTGTCGATGTCGCCGAGCTTGCCGAAATATTTTACCGATATCTTGGAGACCGGCCCGTCGGCGAGCTGCTGCGCAAAGAGCCCGAGCTTTTCGCAGAGCTCCAGATAGGGGGAAATCTGCTTCATGGACTCGGCGTCGATGCTGGGCTTGTTTATGGAGTTGCGGATCGCCCCTCCCGTGAGGGCGTCGGCTATGACTTCGGCGACTTCTATGCCGCAGCTCTCCTGCGCCTCCTTCGTGGACGCGCCGAGGTGGGGAGTGAGGACGAGATTCGGGAATTTGAGAAGGGGGCTGTCCTTGGCGAGCGGTTCGGACTCGTAGACGTCGAGCCCCGCCGCCGCGACTTTGCCGCTCTCGAGGGCGGCGACGAGCGCGCTCTCCTTGATGATGCCGCCGCGCGCGCAGTTGAATACGCGCACGCCCTTTTTCATCATCTCAAAGGCCTTTTCATCTATCATGTACTTGGTGGCCTCGGTGAGGGGCATGTGGACGGTGATGTAGTCGGCGCGCTTGAATGCGTCCTCGAGAGAGACGGTCTCGACGCCGATAGTCTTGGCGCGAGCCTCGGTCAGAAACGGGTCGTAGGCGAGCACTTTCATTCCGAACGCCATAGCGCGCTTGGCGACTTCCGCGCCGATTCTGCCCATTCCGAGAACGGAGAGCGTCTTGTTTTTAAGCTCCGTGCCCTTGAAGGACTTTCTGTCCCACTTTCCGCCGTGAAGGGAGGCGTTTGCCTGCGATATCGGGCGCGTGCCGCAGAGAATGTGGGTGAACGTGAGCTCGGCGGTGGCGATGGTGTTGCCCGTGGGGGTGTTCATCACTACGACGCCCTTCTCCGAGGCGGCGGGTATGTCGATGTTGTCGACGCCGACGCCCGCGCGGCCGACGGCCTTGAGCTTCTTGGCGCACGCGAGCACGTCCGCCGTGATATGGGTTTCGGAGCGGACGATTACTGCGTCCGCATCGGTTATGAGCTCTTTCACCTGTTCGGGGGTCGAGCCGTAGGCTTCGACGGTTTCGAAGCCCTTCTGTTTCAGCAGTTCCACGCCCTTGGGCGATATGGGATCCGCTACGAGTACTTTTAACGTTTTATTCATAGTTGCACGGCAATCGTGGGACTGTTTTCCAACCCGATTGTCGCCGTTAGAGAATGGATCTGCCGCTCCGAAAGTCAAGAGGAAACGCCCGTTAAGCGCCGCGCGGCCCGCCGCCGCCGGAGGCTTCCGCGCCCTCCAAAACGCGCGCGGCGGGGATTTCGGCCGGCGCGCGAACATATTTATCTTGAAAACTTCCCGAAGCGATTCAATTTCGGAAATTGCAAATCGTCAATATGGGCAAGCCTTCCGACAAAATCATACAATCCCAAATGGCGGATCACCTGATTAAAACGGTCGATTCGGGACTTGCGATATTGGAGGTCATAAAGCCGGAAGCGGTGTGGGCGATAATCGAAAAATGGAATTGCGGAACCGCCCAGAGATTTTCCCAAGACTCGGATTTTAAAGATATTGTGCAATGCTACTTGTCGGAGCTTGAACGCAGGGGCCGCGGCGCCGGAACCATTTCAAGATATAAAAGCCTTCTCGGTTTTCTAAACAGCCTGAAACTCGGCTCGCCGCCCGCAAAAATAACGGCGGCTTTCGGGAAATCCTCGGAGAACGCCGCCGCAAGCACGCGGAAATCAAAGCTCGACGCGGCAAAAACCTTTTTCAACTGGCTGGTTTCAAAGAGGCTCTTCAAATCAAACCCCTTCAAAAATATCCTTTAAGCGGGCGCTTTCACTCGTCAGAAACACTGCCGTCTCCATGTGTTTGACGGACGTCATAATCGTGATTTTGTCCCCGCCCGGAAGTTGGTAAAGGCTCTTCAATATTCCGCCCGTTCCGGAATGCGAAAAATATTCCTCGTTTTTGCGCTTTTCGGAGTCCGGCAAAATCCCCCAATCGCCTCTCACATGCCTCTTCAAAAGCAGCCTTATATCCACATCGCTCCCGCACACGGCGTCGCGGCAGACGGACGAGACATACACATGCCCGCATTTAAATTTTCCGCCCGCGCATTTGAATGAAAGGCGGTCGAATTGCTTGGCATTTTTTGTTCTTGAATCCGTCATTGGACTATTGGGAACTATGCGGTTTGATAAAAATAGTAATATTAATATCGTCAACAAAATATTTTCAATTTCCTTTATTTAAAAGGATAGTTGGAAAATTATATAAACAAAATGATATATTTAGTATTTTTTATTTTACCTTTAAATCCCCGCGCTCTTCAATATCCAGCATATTCTCTGACTTTGCCAGCCGCCAAATATCACAACTCCAAAAATGGAAAACTATGGGCAAAAAACCCAATCCAGATAAAAGGCATAAAAGCGTGCAGATTTCCATAAGCGTGCCGAGGGAGCTCGTGGAGCTCATAGACCGCATGGCAAGCAGCGAAAACCGCAACAGAAGCAATTTTATAGGCAACGCTTGGCGATTGCGGCAAAGAAATTTTCAAATTCCAAACCGTCCGAAAACGGAAAGGAAAAGGCGCGGAAACCCAGAATATCGCGGTTAAAAACCCAAAATTCGCCGCAAAAGGCGGTTGGTTCGACGTCATGACGCCAAAGGCGCAGCCAAACCGGAAACGTTTTTTGCAGCTTTTGCAATAAGAGCCCAAAGAAATTTCCGCTTCAAACGCAAACGGACGGCAATCCCGGACGCGGCAAGGGCGCGGCGCAAATGAAATTTGCGCGCGGCGGACATATGCCGAATCAAAAGAACGGCATAGGCAAATCCTGTCCGCCGCGGACAGAGCCCCGCATGCAGCGACAAAGAACCGGCAATGCGCAAAATCCAAAGCGCAAAATTCAGCTTAAATATGCGAGAGCCGCAAAAATCCGATAGGCGACGCAAAGCCTCTTCTATTAACCAAATGGCGCAATCGAGAATGCGACAGGTGCGGAAAAATAAGGACACAAAAAAATCCGCCCCACGAAAGAGGCGGATTTTTTAAGCGGTGGAGATTAGTACTTCACCGCAACCGAGATGTCGACCAAGTGCTGGTTATATGTGCAGCTCGAAATATTCGAGGAGTTGTTCATATACCTGTAATTGGCGGACAGAGTTATGAATTTGTTCGGCAGGTAGGAGATGCCTATGCGGCCGACATAAGTGTCGTCGTCGCGGTCATATCCATTGTAAGTGGCGTAATTGCTGTTGACGTACGAGAAGCTGGCCGTCGAACGGATGAATTCCGAGAAGTAATAGTTGGCGCCGACTTCGCATCCAGAATTGATGGCAGACTGGCGGGAAGCGCCGTTTCCGAAGTCGCGGTAACCGGTGGCAAAGAGTCCGAGCTTTTCGGAAACTTCATAGCCGAAAGTGGCCCTAAACGCAAAAGTGGTGTCGTCCTGGTCGTCTACGAGAACCGAACCCGAGGGATCGCGATAGGTGACGCCGGCGTAAACCATTGCGGTGAGTTTGGGGAGAAGTTCGCCGCGAACCGTGACGCCGCCGAAGTGGTCGTTGCGGGTGTCGCCGCCAAAGAGAACATTGAGCGGGTTGCCGCCGCTGAATTCAGTATAGCGATACTGATAGGTGAGACCGGCGGAAATCTTGGGGGTTATCCTGTAAAGGAGACTGACGGGAATAGAATAGACGTCGACGTCTGAGTATTCGCTGGACCAGTTGCCGAGGTATTCGGTGTACTGCCACATGCCGCCGATTTCGCCGTCGAGCTTGTCGGAGAAGTTATAGGTGGCATTGATGCCCGCGTTGTATTCGTTGTAGCGGACGAGGGCGTTGTCCTGAATCGTGGTGGTGGTATTCTGGAAACGCTGGTCGAAAGAGAAATTCGCGTCAATCTTGAGAACCTGCTCGGTATAGGAGGCGGTCGCCGCGACGTGCGCGAGGTTGGAGTTGAACTCTTTGTGCTGGGCGTAGCGGGTCAAGTCTTCAAAAAATTTAACATTCGCCTTGAACTTGCTGTTGCGGCCGTAGTCGGCTTCCGCGCCGAGGCGGAATATCGCAGCATAGTCGTTTATCTTGTTGCTCGAGCTCGTATACGTCACGTTGCTGTTCCAGCTGCCGGTCACGGAACCTCTGAAGAACAGGTCGAGCTGGTCGCCGATGGTAACCAACGGAGCGGCGTTGGACGAAAGCGCGGCCATTGCGAATATGGATGTTGCGAATATTTTTTTCATTTTCGTTTCGTTTGTTAAATTTGCCTTTGGGGTTATCTGCGTGTCGGTGTTTCCGAATTTTTAATGAGGCGATTATTTTCATTCTTCGCGGCGTTGTCAAGCACTTTTATCCGCGCTCTTTTTTTATTTTTTAGCCGTTTGCGCGCGCGAAGCGGGTTTCGCGCGGAAACAAAAATAATATTGAAAGATCTTCCGGCCGTCCGATAATTCGCAACATATAAATCAATCCACCCACGCATTCCGACATGAGCGCACCCGCCAACAAAATAAAAATACAGAAAAGCAATTCTGCCGAGGCGCAGCCCGTACTCTTCGGCCTGATGTCGCGCGTCAGAAAGAACAACAAGTGGTCGTTTAGGGTAAATTGGGGGAGGCTTGCGATACTTATAGCGGTTCTCGCGTTGCTTGCGTGGACGGCTGTCAGCGCCACGATATACTTCGTGTTCAAATATTCCAAGGGATTTGACGACATGACGGTCTACGACGCCGCCGTCGCCCCCTTCGACATGAGGGCGCACCGCGAGAAAGTCGGCAACTACAATATAGAAAAGGCGCTGAATATCTTGAAATCCGGAAAAATGTCGGATTTCAACGAGGCTTTCATGAATCTTGCGATGGGCATAAACCGCGCCCCCAAGAACGTCGAGGGAAGGCTGCAGCTCTCGCGCATATATGTGGCGATGGGCAGGCCGGACATCGCCATAGAAAAGCTTGAACAGGGTATAATGCACTCCAAGGACAACCTCGACTTCATCCGCCTCTACATGCGGCTGCTGCTCGACAGGATGGAAGATACCAAGATAATCGCCGTAGGCGAAAAGCTCCTCACGGGAGGAAAGGGCGTCGAGGTCGAAAATCCGCAGGTGCGCGCGTATATCGCGATGTCGATGTCCTCAGTCTACGCCATGCACGGCAATTATAAGAAGTCCGAGGAATACCTCAAAAAATACGGGCTCGAAAAGTCGCTGCCCGGCATACTGCGCCTATCGAAAAACCAGTGGGAAATGGGCAACCGCGACGAGGCCATAAAAATAATCAAGGACAACTTCCAATACCCCTCCGAAAAAAACCCGATGTACGCGCTGCTCGTAAACTACTACACCGCCATGGGCGACATCGAGACTGCCAGAAGGTACTCCGTGCTAAGGCAGGCGGAAGACCCGTTCTCCGCCACGCAAAAGCTCGAGCTGATCAGGCTGCTCGAAAAGTCGGGGGACGCGCAAAACCTGTCAAAAATGCTCGACGAATACTTTGAGCTCAACAAGGCCAACAATGTTGCGATGATACACCTCGCCAACTACGCGGCCGACAAGGGCGACATCAAGATGATGCGCAAAATCTACGACAACGCCATACGCCAGGCCTTTCCGTCGGGGACATACTGCCTGCTGCTGCTCGAAACCATGATAACCAACGGCGACTATGCGGGCGCGGTAAAATTTTCGGAGGACATACTGAAGGGCAAGCCGTCGTGGACCAAACGCTATGAGGACGTCCTGTCGGCAATACGCTCAATCGCCTACTATGCGACCGGCAACGCCAACATGTCAAACATACTGCTATCCGACGTTCTGAAACGCTCGCGCATATCGCCGAAAGTGCTCGTGGCGACCGCGAGGAGATACGACAGGCTCAACGCGCCCATGGTCGCGCACTCCATACTCGAACACGCCGTAAACAAGTTTCCGAGATACCAGATGGCGCTCATAAGGCTGGTGCAAAATGAAATAAAAATTGGCGACTCCACCAACATCGACAAGCACATTCTGCGCCTCCTGCAAATGCGCCGCCCCCCGCGCGAGCTCATAACCGACGTGTTCAACAGCCTTTCGAGCGACAGGTTCATATTCGTGCGCGACAGGAAAAAGATTTTGGACGAAATAGAATCCCTGAAAGCGAACAACTCCTCCGAAACTTTCTCCGACGTGATCCCCGAGGACGAAAACCTCCACGACGATTCAAGCATGATGGACATATAGGCGGGCGCATGGCGCGCAGGCAGATATGAGCGGCATCATTCCCGCTTCCACATCGAGGGGCGGGATAGGATGCCAGCCATTGAATGGACAGAGCCTCCTTACGGCAATCGCTTTACAATTCGCCTATCCTCTCTCGCAAAAAAACGAACTTCCCATATAAGGTTCGTCAACGCTTTCACAGTTCGTTTTGAAAAACCCCAGCTTCCCCGATTTGGCGTAATGATTTTGGATGAAGAGCGAGGGCGGCACGGGCCGCCAGCCATTGAAGGGGGCGCAGCCCCTTAAGCCCATTGCTTCGCAATAGGGCTATCCCCACATTTCGGAGTTCGTTTTAAAAAACCAAAGGTTCCCGATTTGGCGTAATGATTTTGGATGAAGAGCGAGTATTTGGGGAAAGCCGCCGGTGGGAGCGTACATTAGTACGTGACCAGTGGCGGCTTTCCCCGAAACGGAGCTATTCG
>ENA-UOJG01000606-UOJG01000606.1-human-gut-metagenome-genome-assembly--contig:-C47-NODE-606-length-47887-cov-27.726041_pt1 | contig 47887 bp, 41 predicted proteins | sample MGYA00242340_ERZ723887 | MGnify/ENA metagenome assembly ERZ723887 | reverse complement strand
ATATATATAGGAATTTTTTTATTCTGCAAGGAGCGATAAAATGCAAGATTTTTCAAACGAAGAACAAGAACTTTCAAAATCAACCAAATACGATGCCAGCGATATTCAAGTGCTGGAAGGGCTTGATCCTGTTAGAAAAAGACCAGGAATGTATATTGGCTCAACCGACGAACACGGATTGCACCATCTTGTGACCGAAGTTGTTGACAACTCAATCGACGAAGCGCTTGCCGGCTATTGCACACAAATCGATGTTGTAATCAACGAAGACGGTTCATGCAGCGTTTCAGATAACGGACGTGGCATTCCAACAGGCATAATTGAAAAAGAAGGTAAAAGCGCAGTTGAAGTTGTTTTAACAAAACTCCATGCCGGCGGAAAGTTTGGTGGCGAAGGCTACAAAATTTCAGGCGGATTGCATGGCGTTGGTGTATCCTGCGTAAACGCACTTTCATCAAAACTTGTTGCAGAAGTTTATCAAAACGGACTTTATTATATAATCGAATTTTCACGCGGCAAAACTGTAAGCCCACTTAAAATTGTTGGCAAAACAGACAAGCGCGGAACAACAATTACATTCTGGCCTGATGACGAAATTTTTGAAACCACAGTGTTTAATTATGACACAATGAAAAACCGTTTCAGAGAGATCGCATTCTTAAACAAAGGGCTTGTAATCAGCCTTGAAGATCGAAGAGAAGGCAAACAAAGAAAAGAAGTTTTTGAATTTAAAGGCGGAATCGTAGAATTTGTTGATTTCTTAAACAAAAACAGAGAAACGCTTTTGCCAAGCCCTGTTTACTTTAACAAGTTTAACAGAAACGAATCTGGTGACATCGAAAATGAAATCGAAGTTTGCTTTCAATTCAATGATGGCTACAACGAAATCATAAACGCCTATGCAAACAACATCAACACCGAAGAAGGTGGAACACATCTTGATGGGTTTAAGAACGGCTTGACAAAGGTTATCAACGATTATGCTGTCAAAAATAAAATCATCAAAGAAAACGAAAAACTTTCTGGTGAAGACTGCCGTGAAGGCATAACAGCCGTTATTAGCGTAAAACTTAGAAACCCACAATTCGAAGGTCAAACAAAAACCAAACTTGGCAACAGCGAAATGAGAACAATCGTTTACAAAGCTATGGTTGACAATTTTGGCGATTATTTGGAAGAGCACCCAGTTGAAGCGAAAAACCTTATCATGAAAAGCATCAACGCACAACGAGCTCGTGACGCCGCTAGAAACGCGAGAGAACTTACTCGAAGAAAGAGCGTACTCGAAAACACAACACTTCCTGGAAAACTTGCCGACTGCACCGAAAGAAACGCCGAACACTGCGAAATTTATTTGGTCGAAGGGGATTCCGCTGGGGGAACAGCAAAACAGGGCAGAGACAGACGTTTTCAAGCGATTTTGCCACTTCGCGGGAAAATCTTAAACGTTGAAAAGGCAAGACTTCACAAAATATTAGAAAATGCCGAAATCAAAAACATGGTAACCGCATTTGGCGCAGGTATTGGAAGTGAGTTTGATGCAAACAAACTTCGCTATCACAAAATTATATCCATGACCGATGCCGATGTCGACGGGGCACACATCAGAATACTTTTGCTTACATTCTTCTTCAGATATATGCGTCCACTTATCGAAAACGGATATGTATATTCAGCAAAACCACCTCTTTACAAAGTGGCTCGCGGAACGAGTGAAAAATACTTCTATTCCGACCAAGAACTTGCTGACGAACTTGACGCAAACGGAAGAAAGGGTGTGACAATCCAAAGATATAAAGGTCTTGGTGAAATGAACGCCGAACAACTTTGGGAAACAACTATGAACCCAGAAAAGAGAACGCTTATTCAAATCACTATGGAAGACGCGATTGAAGCGGACAAGATGTTCAACCAACTGATGGGCGAAGACCCAGAACTTAGACGTCAGTTTATTGAAGAAAACGCAACGCTTGTAACAGACCTTGATATTTAATAAAAGGAATTTGAAAAATGAAAGACGAAAAGAAATCGCTTGCCGAACTTCTTGAAAACACTAAAATTGAAAAAGTCGATGCAGTAGGGGAACTTAAACATTCCTTCATTTCTTATGCGATGGCAGTAAACGTTTCGCGTGCTATTCCTGATGTTAGAGACGGATTAAAACCTGTTCATAGAAGAATACTTTATGCGATGGGTGAACTTAACAACTTCTACGACAAGCCATTCAAAAAATGCGCAAGAATTGTCGGTGAAGTTATGGGTAAATATCACCCACACGGTGACAGCTCCGTTTACGATGCTATGGTTAGACTTGCCCAAGACTTTTCTATCCGTTGCCCTTTGATTGACGGACACGGAAACTTTGGATCAGTCGACGGTGATCCACCAGCTGCCATGCGTTACACCGAAGCAAGACTTTCAAAAATCGCTTCACTTATGCTTGAAGACATCGACAAAGACACCGTTCCTTTCTATCCAAACTTTGACGAAACTTTAATGCAGCCAACAGTGTTGCCTGCTAAATTTCCAAACTTGCTTGTAAACGGCGCTGACGGTATCGCAGTAGGTATGGCTACAAACATTCCACCTCACAACCTTACCGAAGTAATCAACGGCGTGCAAGCGCTTATTGACAATCCTGACATTGACATTGACGAACTTATCAGAATTATTCCTGCACCTGATTTCCCAACAGGCGGAATCATTATGGGAAGAAGCGCAATCAAACACGCATACCGCACAGGACGTGGCGGAATCGTGCTTAGAGGACGTGCCGAAATCGAAGAGACTGCAACTGGCAAACAAAGAATTGTTATCACCGAACTTCCTTATCAAGTAAACAAAGCAAAATTTATCATACAAGTTGCCGATATGGTTAAAAACAAGCGCATCGAAGGCATCAGTGACATTAAAGAAGAATCTGACCGTTCAGGAATGCGTGTTGTAATTGACATTAAAAAAGACGCTAACGCACAAGTTGTGCTTAATATGCTTTACAAGCACACTTTGCTTCAACAAGGCGAAGGTATAATTATCCTTGCTCTTGTTGACGGCGCACCAAAAATTCTCAATCTTAAAGAAGTTTTGGAATGCTATCTCAACCACCAAATCGATGTTCTTACAAGAAAGACAAGATTTGATCTTGGAAAAGCAAAAGAAAGAGAACACATCGTTAAAGGCTTGGTTACAGCCCTTGCAAATATCGACGAAGTGATCGCTATCATCAAAGCATCAGAAGACAAACAAGATGCTATGGAAAAATTGACTGCAAACTTTGAACTTGACGAAATTCAAGCCAATGCAATCTTGGAAATGAAATTGTCACGTTTGACAAGTCTTGAAGTTGAAAAACTTAATGAAGAACTTAAAGATCTTGATTTTAAAATCGCCGATCTTGAAGACATCTTGGCTAAGCCAGAACGTGTTAAAAAGATTATCCGCGACAACTTGGAAGATGTTAAAAATGAATATGGCGAACCACGCCGCACTGAAATCAGCATGGATATGGGCGGAATTGACATCGCAGACCTTATAGAAAAAGAAGATGTTGTGATTTCAATGACACATCTTGGATACATCAAGAGAATGTCAACAAGCGAATATCATGCTCAAAAACGTGGTGGAGTTGGAGTGACCGCACACAAAACCAAAGACGAAGATTATGTAGAACAAATATTTACAACTTCATCGCACGACGATTTGTTGTTCTTCACAACAAAAGGAAAGGTTTATGTAATCAAAGCATATGAAGTGCCAGAAGCACAACGTGCAGCAAAAGGTAGAAGCGTTGTCAACCTTCTTCCACTTGATGCCGACGAAAAGGTTACAACAATTATTCCAAGAGCCGACGATCAAAAAGGTAATTTGATTATGGCAACACGAAACGGCTTAATCAAAAAGACAGACCTTACTGAATTTGAACGCATCAACAAAAATGGTAAAATTGCCATTTCGCTTGTTGACAACGACGTGCTTATCGGAGCAGAAATGAGTGATGGCAACGGCCAAATTTTGATTGCTTCAAAAGACGGCAAATGCATTCGTTTCTCTGAAAACGATGTAAGAAAGACCGGCCGTGGATCGCAAGGTGTTAAATCAATGGATCTTAAAGAAGATGACGAAATCATTGACATGACACTTGTTAAAGAAGGCTCACAAATCATAACCATCACTGAAAATGGCTATGGAAAGCGTTCGCCTGAAAGCGACTATCGTTTGCAAGGCCGTGGCGGAATGGGAGTTAAAGCCGGAGTACTTAACGACAAAACAGGCCGCTTAGTAGCCCTTAAACAAACAAACGGCGACGAAGACATCTTGATGATCGCCGACAACGGAGTTGTCATTAGAACACCTGTAGATTCAATCAGCCAATTCTCACGTATGAGTCAGGGCGTAAGAGTCATGAAACTTCGCGAAGGGGCAAAACTTGTCAGTGTTGCGCTTTCAGCAAAAGAAGAAGAAACAGATGCCGCTGAAACAGAAACAGCGGTTGAAGATGAAAACGAAGAATAATCGTTTGACACTCTATACACAAATAGTTTAAAATTATAAAAAGAAGGGGAAATAAAAATTCTGACGCTGTCTCCTTCTTTTTTATGTTTTATTAAATTGATATTTAAATGTTTGCTAAACAACCAAAATAAAAACAGCCTTACGGCTGTTTCCTTTGGTTGCGGGAGTTGGATTTGAACCTTAGATGACCGCCCATTCGCTGACACTCATTAAGTGGTCATCGGTTCAATTAAAAATATTTAGAAAAATAAAAAACGAAGTAAATTTACTTCGTTCTTCCTTTGGCTGTTCATAGCGCTGTTTGAACCTTTAATGACCGCTCGTTCGCGTTGCTCACTAAGTGGTCATTGGTTCTTTGATTGCTGCTTAACAACCAAAATAAAAACAGCCTTACGGCCGTTTCCTTTGGTTGCGGGAGTTGGATTTGAACCTTAGATGACCGCCCATTCGCTGACACTCATTAAGTGGTCATCGGTTCAATTAAAAATATTTAGAAAAATAAAAAACGAAGTAAATTTACTTCGTTCTTCCTTTGGCTGTTCATAGCGCTGTTTGAACCTTTAATGACCGCTCGTTCGCGTTGCTCACTAAGTGGTCATTGGTTCTTTGATTGCTGCTTAACAACCAAAATAAAAACAGCCTTACGGCCGTTTCCTTTGGTTGCGGGAGTTGGATTTGAACCAACGACCTTCGGGTTATGAGCCCGACGAGCTTCCGAGCTGCTCTATCCCGCGATATGTTTATATTATATGCTCGCTTGTCCCGTTTGTCAACAGAAATTTAAAAATAAATCAAAAAAAGCCTTATTTTAAGGCTATTTTTCGTTAAATTACTTCTTTTATTGCGGCAAGCTTCTTCTTAATTCGCGAAAGCGCATTGTCTATGCTCTTTTTTGTTTGCTTCGTTTTGCTGGCAATTTGTTGATAACTAAGTCCCGAAAGGTAATATTTTAGCACATCATATTCCAGCGGCGAAAGCAATTTTTTAAGCTCTTCAAATATCGCTTGACTGGTTTGTCTATGTATCAATATGCTGTCAGGGGACTCGCCATCAGCAATTAGATAGACGCCGGTGTCGTCGCTGTCTTCGTCCATGATTGGAACGGCTGATGAGAGCGCTTTATTCTTTTTAGCAGATGCGTTTCGGACTGCCGATTGTATTTGTCTGCGTATGCAAAGCGATGCGAAAGTTGAAAAAGTTGCGGCTTTGTCTGCCGAATAATTTTTGATTGCTTTATAAAGGCCGATCATGCCTTCTTGAACTAAATCTTCAATATCGCCGCCGATTAAAAAGTAACCTCGAGAACATTTGTTGATCAGGCTGCGATACTTATTAAAAAGTTCAAGTTCTGCATTGCTGTTGCCTTGTTGGGCAAGCAAAGCAAGTTGTTCGTCGGTCATTAGTTTTCCCTTTGTCTTAAAATTTCAAAAATCACAATTCCGCAGGCAACGCTTGCATTCAGCGAGTTTACTTTGCCTTTTAATGGAAGGGTGAGAACGCCATCGCAACGTTCTTTAATTGATTTTTTAACGCCGTCGCCTTCAGAGCCGATTATTACGGCAATAGGCATATTTAATTTTTTGGAGTAAATATCTTCGCCGCCGGTTTCTGCCGCAAACACCCAAACGCCCATATCTTTCAAAGCGTCGATTGCTTCTTTAAGGTTTACAACCTGCGCGATTTTCATGTTTGAAATTGCACCTGTGCTTGTGCGAACGACAGTGTCGTTTACTTGGCACGCGCGATTTTTAGGAATTATGATTCCGTCAACGCCAGCGCATTCGCAAGAGCGGATAATTGCGCCGAAATTGTGTGGGTCTTCGATTCCATCAAGCAGCACAAAAAATGGATTTTCGCCGGCACTTGCAAGCAGTTTTTCAAGGGGAGTATATTCAAACTCAACAGCATCGGCGATATAGCCTTGGTGATGCGAAGTTGTGCTTTTACGATCAAGCGCTTGTTTTGGAACAAAGTCGACGCGCACTTTATTTTTTCTAGCCAAGGCCACTATGTCGTCTTTTCTTTTTGAATAGTTGACGTCAATCATGATTTTGTTTATTGTCAGCCCGCTGTTTAATGCTTGCCAAACTTGATTTTTTCCTTCTATTTGCATATTTTTTCCTTTTATTTAACTGAAAGATGCAAAACTTCTTGCAATCTTTCTTCTTTTCCGTTGAGGTGTAAATAAGCGATCAGCGCTTCAAAAGCGGTGGCAAATTTATAATCTTTCACTTCGGCGTTTTTCGCCGTGTGTTTTGCTTTTGCGTTGCGTGCGCGTCTTACAATTTCTGCTTCGTCGTCTGTCAAAGTCAAGTTTGCTAAAACTTCGCTTTGATGAGTTGCGCTGCAATAGTGTGAGCATATACGGTGAATTTCGTTCATGGGTTTGTTAAAGTTTTCAAGCACGTATTCACGCACAAACAGTGTGTGTATCGCATCACCTAAAAATGCGAGTTCAAGGGGGGAATATTCTTTCATGCGCCCTCACACATTAAATCTGAAAAGAACAACGTCGCCGTCTTGCATTACATATTCTTTGCCTTCCATGCGCACTTTGCCTTTTTCTTTTGCCTTCAAAAATGAGCCAGCTTCGACAAGGTCGTCATATGAAACGATTTCTGCTTTAATGAATCCCTTTTCAAAATCGGTGTGGATTTTTCCGGCAGCTTGAGGCGCTTTTGTGCCTTTTTTGATTGTCCAAGCGCGAACTTCTTTTTCGCCGGCTGTAAGATAGCTCATAAGTCCAAGCAAGTCATAACTTGCCTTTACAAGTTTTTCAAGTCCGCTTTCCTTTATGCCGAGTTCGGCTTTAAAGTCGTCGCGTTCTTCTTTTGGAAGAGAGATGAGTTCTTCTTCAATTCGAGCGCAAAGGCTGATTACACCGGAATGCTCTGCATGAGCATACTCAGCAACGGCTCTTGACATATCGTTTTCGCCGCTTTCGATGTCGTCTTCAGAAATGTTTGCAACATAAATTACAGGCTTAGCGGTGAGCAGTGAAAAGCTTTTCAAAAGTTCTTTTTCGTCGTCTGTCAATGTCAGTGTGCGGACAGGTTTTTCTGCTTCAAGCCACGACTTCACTTTTTCAAGAAGAGCAACACTCTCAATCAAACTTTTATCGCCAGTGCGGATGAGTTTTGAATCTTTTTCATATTTTTTTGTAACTTGTTCAAGGTCGGCAAGGACAAGTTCTAAATTGATGATTTCGATGTCACGAATAGGGTCAACACTGCCACTTACGTGAATGATTTTGTCGTTTACAAAGCAACGAACAACGTGCACGATAGCGTCAACTTCACGAATGTGACTTAAAAATTTATTTCCAAGGCCTTCGCCGTGGCTTGCACCGGCAACGAGCCCTGCGATATCCATAAATTCAATGCTTGCAGGTGTAACCTTTTGAGTGTTATACATTTTTGCAAGCACGTCTAAACGATGGTCTGGAACATCAACCACACCAACATTTGGCTCTATAGTGCAAAAAGGGTAGTTGGCACTTTCCGCGCCCGCTTCCGTAATTGCGTTAAATAGTGTGCTTTTGCCGACGTTTGGAAGCCCAACTACACCAATTTTCATTTTAAATTTCTCCTAATTAAGTTGTGATATGTTTGTTATTTTAAAAGTGAAGGGTCATCGATTTTTGTTCTGTCGACAACAGGATCTTTCTTCTCTCTAAATTTATTTACGACACTTTTTGCAGGGTTAAGAATTTTTGATTCACTGTTGAGAACTTTTTGACCAAGGCTATTACCGGTTTCTTTTTCATAAACCGCTCTTGTGTCAGCCCATTCTTTAAGTTTGTCTTCGCTTGCGCCAGCAGCTTCTAATGCTTCGTATGCTTTTTCAAACGCTTCATGTTTTTTAATATAGTCTATTGTCCACTCTTTAGATTTTGAAGTTCCTGTAGAATAATCAAAAAGTTGATTTAAGTCATGATTTACTTTTACATATGAAGGGCTAATATTTTTCTTATGTGCTTTTGCTTTGACAATATCTGCACCAACAATAGTGCGGTCGGCTGGTTTAAAGTCGTGAGTTGCAAGACTTGTAACGCGGTAAATCTCTTCGCTTGCGTCGGTGATAAAAGCCCTTTCATCGTTAGAAAGGTTTGCAAGGAATTGCTTTGTATCTTTGTCTCTGCTGTTTACCATAACATTTCTTGTGATAGCGTATTGGTTTTCACAGATAAATGCTTTTTCCGCTTCTGTTTTAGCCGCAGCTTTTTCTGCTTTAACTTTTTCTTTGTGCTCTTTGATTTCGTCTTCTGTTGCAGGTGTTTCGGCATGAGCGGCATTGAATGCTGCGTCAAGTTCTCTTTCTTTATTACGAGCGGCTTTATTTCCTTTTTGTTCTTTCAAAGCCTCGATAGTTTTAAAATCGCATTTTGCAAGGGTTAAATAGTTTTTATCTTCAAGTTTTTGAATTTTGTCTTGAAGCTTCTTTTTAGCTTCTGGAGTTGCAGATGGATCGCTTTCAAGTGCAGCGAGTTCAGATTTCATTCTTTCAATAGATGTTTCTCTTTCCATACATTTTTCAGCAGTTTTCATACGTCTTGATTTGCGTAAGTTTTGCGACGCAATCATTCCATCCAATGTGAATTCATAGTTGCCTTCAAAAAGTGCTGATCCAAAATACATTCCGCCGCCGGCTGCTAAAACGCCAAGGGCAGCAGGAAGAAGAACAGCGGTTGCTGCTGGAAGGATAACTGCGCCAACAAACAAGAATAAAGCAACTATTGATGCCATTTGTCCTAAACTTTTAATAAATTTACCAACATCACCCAAATTCTTTTTGACGGTTTTAGATTTTGATGGTGTTTCTGGTTTATCTTCGCTCATTGCTGAATCGCCACCTGAAGGTCCTGCTTCTTCGTGTTCGGGCGTTTCTTCGCCTTCGGTTGGTGCTTCGTGTTCGGGAGCTTCTTCGCCTTCGGTTGGTGCTTCGTGTTCAGCAGTTTCGCTTGTATGTTCTTCGTCTTCGTGGTCTGAAGTTGTTGTGTCAGTTGGGGTGTCTGATGTTGATGTGTCTGCAGCAGTGTCATCTGGTGATACTGGTGCAACAGGTGGTGTTGTGCTTGCGGCTTCTGCGGCCGTGGCATCTGAAACGATTCCCGCTGCGCTGGCAGATGCTTCTGGTGAATAAGGTGCAACTGATGAAGCGGCTGGGGTTTCACTCAAAAGTGTCGCGGTGCTTCTTATTGCAGTGTTGATAGGGGCAACTGAAACTTTGTCATCTTTACGTATGTCTAAGCCTTTGTATGAGTATGTTCCAGATCCTTTATCAGTTAAAACTTCTGAGTTTTTAAAGCCAGCAGGTGCTGCAAATTTTAAGAATGAATTTAATACTGCTGCTTGTTTATCACTCTTAAATCCAAGTCCTGCCGCGTCGGTTGTGAGTTTTAAAGGTAATTCAACGTTTGAGTTTGTTGTGCGGTCGAGATTGAAATCAATCCCAATATCACTTATGTCTGGGTTGCCAGTTGCGTCTTCGCCATAAGTTAAAACCATTTTCTTAACTTTTCTGAATGAGCCGCGGTCGAGAAGGTAGTTGCCTTCTGGTGATTTAACATAAATGAAGTTGTTTTTTTGAATGTCTTTTGAACCTACGTTATAGCCTTCAACATCATAGGCCATAAAAAATTCAAAATTTCCATATTTTACTGTTCCTGATTTTGCAGTGACAGAAACTTTGGCTGTTTGTCCAAGGGCGGCAATAAATTCTGGGGTTAAGTCGTCAAGTTTTGAAACAGGCATTGTCATGCCGTCTTTTTCAGTCATGATATTGATGTCGCGGTGCGAAGTTTGACTGAAGCCCATTTTCAACATATTTTGTGCAATAGTTGTGTTGAATGTTTTTGTAGGGTCAGAAGGAACAATTTTTTCGCTGATTACGCCGCTTGTTGAAGAGATAGCAAATTCTCTTGCTTGCATATCTATTGTGATTGTGCCAGATCCTTCTTTAACATGAAGTTTAATGCCTTTGCTTTCTTTTGACTCTATAAGGTCAATTGATTCAGCGTTAAATGTAATCTTTACGTTGGCTGGGTTTGTTTTGTCAACTTTAATGTCAGGATTTGTAGCTGCAATGGTTTCAAAATCGGTCACAGTTTTTGCTGAAAGACTGTTGGCATCCAAAGCTACGCTTCTATTGCCTGTGGTTGCATCAAAATTGCATTCGATAATAGGTGTGGCCGGATTTTCGCCGAATTTAAACATTCCAACAGGATCATTTGTCACGATTGAATTAGTTTGAATCAATTTGTTTCCACTGCTGTCTTCATAGACGCTTTCAAATGGAATGACTGACGTTGGCGCGCCAGAGATGACGGTTGTCTTGCTTTTTCTTGTTGCCATAGTTTTGCCCTCCTGAGCCTTTTTAATGTATTGTCCAAAGACATAAGACTTTTTTCGTTTGTATAATCATAACACACTTTCGCGCGCATGTCAATTCTGTCTAGTATAAAATTACTATATATATTTACATATTTCGCCCAGTTTAAAGGCAAGTTTACTTGACTAAATTTGCAAATTAAGTAAACTAATTAAATAGGAGAAACTTAAAATGGGGCTTTTTGGAAGCGAAAATAAATCACAAGTAAAAAAATTAAAGAAGATTGCAGACAGGGTTATCGCTCTTGAAGACAAGTTTGCAGCAATGAGCGATGAGGAACTTAAAAACCAAACTACTGTTTTAAAATCACGTCTTTCTGACGGTGAAACGTTGGATGATATTTTGCCGGACGCATATGCAGTTGTTAGAGAAGGTGCTTGGCGTGTTCTTAACATGAAACATTTTTACGTTCAAATTTTGGGCGGGATTGCACTACACCAAGGTAGAATTGCAGAAATGGCGACAGGTGAAGGAAAGACTTTGGTTGCAACCTTGCCGGCGTATTTGAATGCACTTGCTGGAAACGGCGTGCATGTTGTTACAGTCAATGAATACTTGGCAAAACGTGACGCTGAATGGATGGGAAAAGTTTATAAATTTTTAGGGCTCAGTGTTGGTGTTATTGTTTCAAATATGCCTGAAAAATTAAAGAAAAAGGCATACGATGCCGACATAACTTACTGCACAAACAACGAACTTGGATTCGACTATCTTCGTGATAATATGGCCGTTTCAAAAGAGCAGCGTATGCAACGCGGACATGCTTTTGCAATCGTGGACGAAGTCGACTCAATTTTGATTGATGAAGCAAGAACACCACTTATCATTTCTGGTCGTGGCGGAAAAAGCGGCGACGACTATATTGCTGCTCAAAAATTTGTAAAAACATTAAAGAAAGATGTTGATGTCGAAATAGATATTAAAACAAAAGAAATCAACCTTACCGAAAGCGGAATTGCAAAGGCTGAAAGATTCTTTCATATTGCAAACCTTTCTGACCTTGAAAACCTTGAACTTAACCACTATATCAACAACGCATTAAAAGCAAACTTCATTATGCTTAAAGACGACAACTATATCGTCACAAAAGACGGTGAAGTTATGATTGTCGACGAATTTACTGGACGCTTAATGCCGGGAAGAAGATTTAGCGACGGCTTGCACCAAGCAATCGAAGCAAAAGAAAATGTTGAAATCAAAGATGAAAACAAAACTCTTGCAACAATCACTTTCCAAAATTATTTTCGCCTTTACAAAAAACTTTCGGGAATGACGGGAACTGCAAAAACCGAAGAAGCCGAATTTAGAACAATTTACAGTCTTGACGTAGTTACAATTCCACCAAACCTTCCAAACAAAAGAAAGGACGAAGCGGATATTGTTTACACAACTTACAACGGAAAAATTGCTGCGATTGTTGAAGAAATCAAACGCTGCAAAGAAGTAGGACAACCTGTGCTTGTCGGAACAATCACTATTGAAAAATCGGAAGAAATTTCAAAAGCATTAAAGAAAGAAAAAATCACACATGTAGTCTTAAACGCGAAAAATCACGAACAAGAAAGTGCAATCGTTGCGCAAGCGGGACGCAAAGGTGCAATTACAATCGCAACAAACATGGCCGGCCGTGGAACGGATATTTTGCTTGGCGGAAATGCTGAGTTTATGGCTAAAAAGAAAATGCAAGACGAAAAATACACTGACGAACAGATTTCATATGCGACTGCATTCAACCATGTTGACGATGAAGAATTAAACAAAGCGCGCGAAAGATTTAACACACTTTATAAAGAATTTAAAGTTGAAACTGACAAAGAAAAAGAAGAAGTAGTTGCTCTCGGCGGCCTTCATATTATCGGAACAGAAAGACACGAATCGCGCCGTATCGACAACCAGTTGCGTGGACGTGCCGCTCGTCAAGGCGACCCTGGTTCAAGCGTGTTCTTCCTTTCACTTGAAGATGACCTTTTGAAACGATTTGGTGGCGAAAGATTGCAAAGAATCGCTTTTATGTTTAAAATTGATGAAAAAACACCAATTCAACTTAAAATTCTGACAAGACAAATTTCAAATGCTCAAAAGAAAATCGAAATTCAAAACTTCTCGATGAGAAAGAATGTCCTTCAATTCGACGACGTCATGAACGCTCAAAGAACAATTATTTATGACGAAAGAAATCGCGTGCTTGACGGGCTTCCTGTGCGTGACCAAATTTTAAATATGTTCCCAGACATTATTTCAAAAATTGTCTACAAAAATCTTGACGAAGAGCGCCCTTATTATGAATGGGATTTATTGTCAATCAATGCTGATCTTGAAAAGGGCTGGTTTGCACCAGGAAGCAACATTGTCAACGAAAAATTTGTAGAAGATTGCGACATCAATGAGGTTGTTGACAAACTTTTAAATTTAATCAAAGTCAGATACAACGCTCACATTAAAGAGGCGGAGGAAATCAAAGTTGATTTTGCCGATGTTGAAAGATTTGTGCTTTTAAGAGTAGTTGATATGAATTGGATGAACCATATTGACGATATGCAAATTTTGAAAAGCGAAATAATTTCTCAAGCATTCGGAAATCAAGACCCAGTGCTTGCTTACAAACGCGAAGGTTATGAACTTTTTGAAAAGATGATCGAAAAGATTAAAGAAACAACTTGCCAATTTTTGCTTGCAAGTCATCTTGAAAAGGAAGAAGCGCCAAAGCCTCCAATGCAAAGACCAACCTTTACACCTATTGCAAGAAAAGAGCCGCAACCAGCGCAAGAACAGAAAAAAGAAAGCAAGCCTTTTGTTCAAAAAACAGTTGTCAACGACACTCCAAAAATCGGACGAAATGACCCATGTCCATGCGGCAGCGGTAAGAAATACAAAAACTGCTGTGGCAAAAACAACACCTAAAAGTGGTCTTTTCTTGAAAAGGTAAATCGAGAAATTTTAAAATAATTAAATAAAAATAAGGCGAATTTATTTAAAATTTGCCTTTTTTATGCCTTTTTTGTTTATTTTATTATTTTTTATTAAATTTTTCTTTATTTTTTTGTTTGAGTTTGTGTTTGGTTTATAAAAAATATTAAGGCAAAAAGATTAAAAAATGACTTGCTATCTTTATTTATTTATGTTATACTATGCCAGTCGATAAAAAACTCTTTGCTTAAAGCGTGTGACTTTAAGCCAAATTTGTCCAAAAGGAGGAAATCAATATGCCAAGATATGAACTTCTTTATATAATTGCTCCAGACGTTGCTGAAGACAAAAGAGAAGAAATCATTGAAAAATTCCGTGCTTATGTTGAAGCAAAAGGTGGAAAGATTGAAGGCGTTGAAAAGTGGGGAATGAAAAAACTCGCTTATCAAATCAACTTCAAATCTGAAGGCTTTTATGTTCTCATGAAAATGGAATTACCTGCCGGTGAAGTTGATGCTATGAGCAAACTCATGAACATCACTGAAGGCATCATGCGTCATCAATTTGTTAGAATTTAATTTTTTATAACATTAGGAGAAAAACATGAATAAAGTTATTTTAATCGGAAATCTTTCAAGGGATCCAGAACTTACAACCACAAACGGTGGAGTTTCTGTTTGCAGATTTACAATCGCTGTCCAAAGAAGATTTCAAAATGCCGAAGGCGAAAGAGATGCCGACTTCATCAATATTGTTGTTTGGCGTGCTCAGGCTGAAAATTGCCATAAATATTTAAGAAAAGGTTCAAAATGTGCCGTTGACGGAAGACTTCAAACATCTTCTTATGAAGCACAAGACGGAACTAGAAGATATGTAACAGAAGTTGTTGCAGATAACGTTGAATTTGTTGGGGCGAGAAGAGATGATGAAGACTCAGCCACAGTAACTAGAAGTGAAAAAACATCTTCAAAACCAGTTGCTGAACTTGAGCCGATTGATGATGACTCGCTTCCATTCTAAAAGGAGAATAATATGAGCGAAGTTAAAACGGAAGAAAGACCAGTTAAAAAATTCCGCAAACCATCAAAGAAGAAAGTTTGTGCTTTCTGCGTTGCTGGCGAAAAGGAAATTGATTACAAAGACGTTGCTAAACTTAAAAAATTTATTACCGAAAAAGGAAAGATTTTGCCTAGAAGACAAACAGGCGTTTGCTCTCATCACCAAAGAAAACTTGCATTGGCAATCAAACGTGCAAGAAATATGGCACTTCTTCCATTTGTTGGGGACTAAGGAGGAATCATGAAAGAAAATATTCATCCAAATTATCATGAAGTTACTGTTGTTTGCGCATGTGGAAACACTTTCAAAACACGTTCAACAGTTAAAGGAGAGTCGCTCAGCGTCGACATTTGCAATCAATGCCATCCATTCTTCACAGGAAAGAAGAAAATCGTGGACGCAAGCGGAACAGTTGAAAAATTCAAGAAAAAATATAATATTGACTAATTTAAAAACTCCAAGTTGGAGTTTTTTTATTGACAAAAATTATATGTGTGTTAAAATTAAAGTATGGAAAGAAAAAAGAAACAAAAATCTTTCATGAGCGCGCAGACTCGTGAAAAAATAAGCAAAGCAATTTTAAAGAAACAGCATGCAAGTTATGCTGTTTATCAACCACCAAGAAGTTTTGATGAAGTAATCGAACATCTGCAAGAATATATTGAGCAGTTCGGAAATGCTGATGTTCCAACTCGATATGTTTGCGGCGATGGATTTAAATTGGGACAATCAATTTATTCCTATAAAGGCAAAATGCGTGAACTTGAAGAAGGTGTATCAAAACGCATAAAACCCGAAAAATACGAATTGCTTAAAAGCATGGGCGTTTCAACAGCTCGCAATGATCCGTATGGCCCCGCAATTGAAAAATGGCAAGAATTTTATGAAGAAAACGGACATTTTTATGTCCCAAAAAATTGTTTCTGTCCTGGGGTGGACCTTTACAACAAAGTCAAACGAATCATGAAGATGCGTTGCGAAGGAAGATTATCGAGCGATTATTCAAAAACTCTTGACGAAATGGGGGTTCCTAAAACTTGGAGTGAAGTTAGGCTCCAATATGAAGAGCTGTTAAAAAAACAACAAGCAGACAAGCGATTTAAAGAAAGGGTTGCAACAATTTTAAATAAACATAAAGACGATGTTTATTTAAATTAACTTATGAGATTAAAATTTTCATATTTTGTTAAAAATCAAAGTATGAAAATTTTTTTATTTCCATGTTCGATTGGAGTTCGCGCGCAAAATGGCAATCGTGCTGCGCTTGCTGTCATTGACGAAAGGGGATTAAAACGAATTCGCGCAGGTAGAACAAAAATAAAAGTGTTAGCACAAAAAATTCCAATAATTAGAGGAATTTGTTACTTTTTTGCTGCAATTTTTGCTCTTTTTTGCGCATTTTGGGATTCTTGTAAACTTTCAGAGAAGCCGCTTAATAGCGTGAGCAATAAAATTTCAAATAAATTAAATTTAAGACGTGAAAGTGTTGTAATCACTTTACTACTGAGTGTGAGTGCTGTGATTTCGCTGTTTTTGCTTGGTTATGTTCCGTCAAAAATGTATTCAGTTTTTATTGAAATGAACACGGATTTTGGTTTAAGAAATTTTTTAATTGCGCTTATAAAAATTGCTATTATATTTTTGATTTTGTTGATTTTAAGATTTTTGCCCATAACGCAAGACCTTTACAAATTTAACGGCGCGTGCAATCAAGTGCAAAGAAGAGGCGGAAGTAGTATTTCTAAAACAAAATTCGACCACCATGGAACGTTTAATGCGCTGAATATAATAATATTTACTTTTATTTTAAGCGTTTTTGTGATAACATGTGTTGGAGCAAGAATCGCATGGCATTGGGACTTGCTGATAAATGTTGGATTGTTTTTTACCTGCATGGCAGTGGCCTATGAAATTTGTTACTATTTCGACAAATGGAAAGTCACGCGTGCAATAGGAATTATAACAGATTGTTTTGTTTCGGCAAAGCCTAACATTACGCATGATGAAGTCGCGCGCATTGCTTGGACGGAAGTCAAAATGTTTTCAAAAGAGGACGATGTGAAAGATAAAGAAAACTCGCTTTCAAGTTTGCTTGTTGAAATGCAAACCATTTTGGAAAGAGCGGGGAAATACGAAAAAAGCGATGTTGAATGGATTATTGCTACAGTTTTAGGGGTGTCAAGGCCAGAAGCCAAACTCGTAAAAGTTTTTTCGCCAAAACAATATCGCGACATTATCAAAGCAACATATGCACGCGCGGCGGGCAAACCGCTTTCGTCTATTTTTGGGTTTGTTGAATTTTACGGGTTACGATTTGATGTCAGCAAAAAGGTGCTTTCACCACGAATGGAAACCGAAATTTTGGTTGAACAAGTAGCAAAGGCGGCTCAAAATGACAAAATAAGCATACTTGACATCGGCACGGGCAGTGGAGCGATTGCGGTCACTCTTGCAAAAATCACAAACGCTTCGGTTACGGCGGTGGATATTTCTAAGCAAGCCCTTGTGGTAGCCAAGAATAATGCAGAAAAAAATGAAGTCAAAGTAGAATTTTTGCAATCCGATTTATTTAGTCGATTGAAAAAATCTCGAAAGTTTGATATAATAGTGTCAAATCCACCATATATTCGTTCACTGGATATAGCAGGACTTGACGAAGAAGTTAAAAATTACGATCCAAAACTCAGCCTAGATGGGGGCGAAGATGGGCTTGATTTTTACAGAAGAATTTGCCAAGAAGCGCCTTTGCATTTAAAAAACGGCGGGCAAATTTTCTTCGAAATCGGGAAAGGTCAATTTAAAGATGTGTCAAACATTTTACAACAAAATGGTTTCAGTGAGATAGCAAGTAAAAAGGATTATTCAAATATAATTAGAGTAGTAAGGGCAAAATATGACAAACGCAAATGATATTTTACAAAAAACATTAAAAATTAGACAGAGAAGCGACGAACTTTCTGAGCAAATAGCTTCTCCTTCTGTCATTGCAGACAACAAAACTTGGAGAGCGCTTGCAAAAGAGCACGCATCGCTGCAAGAAATTGTTGAGGCTTCGCAAAAGCTTGAAAAAGCGATTGAAGATCGCAACAACTGTGAGCATGACCGCGACAACGAGCATGATCACGAACTTAAAGCAATGTTTGAAGAAGAATGCGAAAATTTAAATAAAAAAATTGAACAGTTATGTGAAGAAATCAAATTTTTGCTTTTGCCGAAAGATGAAAATGATGACGGCAATATTATTATGGAAATTCGTTCTGCTGCAGGCGGGGAAGAATCGGCTTTGTTTGCGACTGAACTTATGAGAATGTATAGTTATTATGCAGAAAAACATCATTGGAAAATCGAAATTTCTGATATAAACGAAACCGAACTAGGCGGAATTAAAGAAGTTACTTTCACGGTTAAAGGAAAGGGTGCTTACGCTAGACTTAAATACGAAGCGGGAGTGCACAGAGTGCAACGCGTGCCAGAAACTGAATCGCAAGGCAGAATCCATACGTCTACTGCGACGGTTGCTGTTTTGCCTGAAGTTGAAGATGTTGATTTTGAAATTCTTGACAGCGACCTTAAAATCGATACATATCGTGCCAGCGGCGCTGGTGGACAGCACATTAACAAAACAGAATCGGCAATCAGAATTACACACATTCCAACGGGAATCGTTGTTGCGTGCCAGACACAAAGATCACAAATTCAAAACCGTGAAGTTGCGATGAATATGCTTAAATCAAAGCTTTATGAACTTTATGAGTCGCAACGACAAAAAGAACAAAAAGACAAGCGCCATTCACAAGTGGGAACGGGGGACCGTAGTGAAAGAGTTAGAACTTACAACTATCCTCAAGGTCGAGTTACTGACCACAGAGTAAATGTTTCGTCTTTTGATTTGGAAGGCGTTTTGAATGGAGATATTGACATATTCATCGATGCATTGATTTTAAAAGATAGAACCGAACAACTTGAGAGCGGGGAAGAATAAGCGGGCTTTGCCAGCGCTTTGGCGCGCTGGCAGGCTTTCGACGGCGAAAGCCTGCGAAAACAAAAAAATACGAGCAAAATCAATTTTGCTCGTTTTTTTGTTTTGCAAAGCCCGCGTTGTCCTCTGAACTTAGTTTGTTGAGTCTACGACAACTTTTACTACTGATGTAACTTTTGGATGAAGTTTGATTGAAACTGAATAAATTCCGGCATTTTTAATTGAAGGGCATTCAATTTTTTTCTTGTCGATATTAAAGCCAAGGCTAACAAGTTTTTCAGCAATTTCCTTGCTTGTTATCGCCCCAAAACTTTTTCCGTTTTCGCCACATTTAATTGAAAGGTTGATTTGTAGATTTTTGAGTTTTTCTGCTTCGTTTTGAGCAGCCTTTAATGCTTCGGCTTTATGAAAAGCGTCGGCAGATGATTGTTGTGCATGGTTTGAAAGTGCCGTGTTGTCTGCCACGACAGCAAGTTTGTTTTTCAATAAATAATTTTGTCCATATCCGGCAGCAACTTCTTTCACTTCGCCTTTTTTGCCGCAACCACGAACGTCACTTAAAAGAATAACTTTCATTTTTCTCTCCTTATAAAAATATTACTTTATATTTGGTTAAAAGTCAATTAAAATGGGAAAACTTATGCCAGGAGAAAAAGCATGGACATTAGGTGTAGAAAATTGAAATGCAAATACAACGATCATTTTACGTGCAAAGCAAAAAGTTTGGACGTTTCTAAAAACGCGATTTGCAATATTTATGAGCCAGACGAAAACAAGCCTCAGCCTGACACAACGGCAAGATTGTTTGAGCGAACTCCAAAATTCAGTCCACAAAGGGATTCGAAAGCGGTTGACATATGTTGCGGCGCGGAATGTTTGCTTAAACATGAAGGGAAATGCATCGCCAATGGCATAACAATAAATGATTATCGAGCCAAGCCTTATTGCATGACATTTTTGAAAAAGTAACTTGCAAAAAAAATGTAACTATTGTATAATATTTATATGGAAAAAAACACACGTCCGCAAAAGGAAACATGGAAGGTTTTTGGAAGTGATGAAATCCTTGAAGATAAGGAATTGATTGACTATTACAAATTGCACCTTTATGATGAAAAATTGATAAACAAGCTCCTTGGTGAATTTACAGACAAAGGAGAATATGTTTTGCCTGATGATGTAAAAACACCACTTGTTAAAGTGAAAAAACTCATAACATTTTCGGGCGAAAATTCTTATGCGGCAGAAACGCCAGTTAAAAATCAAACCATGAGATTTTTGGTTAAATACTGGTATGTAGAAAAAATGGGGATCGCCAACTTGTATTTTATTGAAAACCTTGATGGCGAAGACATGAGAACATTTGTTGCTCAATTCATAGGTGAAAACAACAGCGATTTTCTTACGCGTGTTAAAGCGGCTTTCAATTTAAACAGCGACATAGATGAATTTGCTGACTACTATTTTGATCAGTTGCAACAAAAATATGATTTTTTAGCTGCCAAGAAAGCTGAAAGAGACTTTGTAGTAGAAATTCAATCGGAATATTACCTGCGTGAAATGCTGGAACTTTTAAAAGAAAAAGGCGGTGAAAAAGGGAAAGCTATTGCCGAGCAAATAGAACAAGAAATTGAAGAGAAAAAGCTACTTATAAATAAAGAAGGCATGTATACTTTGCTTCGTCTTAAAATGGACAAGTTGATTATCGCTTCTGGCGGGTTTAACGAACTTAAAAAGGTGATTATAACCTTGCCAAAGGCCGTGCAAAATTATACTAAGCCAGTTAAAGATTATGATGACATTTCACAAAAACTTGATGCTATGAAAATGCCTGATACTCCTAAAACAAAAGCCGCGTCGGGAGCAAGAAATGCAGCGGGCAAAAAAACGGCAAAAAAGGGTAAACCCTTTACACCACCTAAAACTAAATCTTATTATTCATTAGACACACCTAACAAGCCGACAAAAACTAAAGAATTAATGTTGGGGCATAAGTCTTCTGTAACACCAGCAGCGAAAGGCAACGATAGTGTTGCGCAAACAAAGCCAGCCATAAGCAACAAAAGCACAACGCCTCCTGCAATCAAGCCAACCATAAAATATAACACTCCAGGGGTTATGTTTGATTTTGCAGATGCATATTTCTTAGATAAATACAGTCCAAGCAATATCAATTTAGTGGCTTCATCAAATCAAACAAAGACATTACAAATGATGGATGAAAAATATGTTTCATCGCCAAAAAGCGAGAGTCTTGAAGGTGTTTATTTGAAAGAAACAATAAAGCCAACCGAAAGCAGCCTTCTAGAAAAGCCAGCGCCAAAAGCGGATCTTGTTGATATTCTTGTTTATTAAATAAAAAAAGAACAGTTTTGTCAATGTTGTTTGAAACTAGCGAAATATAAGCACTTTAATCTATAAAAGATTAAGGTGTTTTTTTCACTTTCTTAACTGTAAAAAGAAACAAATATTACTGACGTTGTCAAGGATTGTCGCAAGTAGCGACATACGCTTTAACCTTGACAACAAAGAATATTTGTTTACAATAATAAAAAAGAAAAGGAAAAATGACAGCAAAAAGCGAAAGTGTGTTATGTTTACCAACACTTTCGCTTTTTGTCCGCTTTAATTTAGTTTATAAGTGTGTGCTTGTCTTCGGTGGAGCTTTAGCGTTCACCGACTTGTGTCAAGACAAGCACACTTCTAAGTGACATATATTTATAAATATTTTATTAATCTTTAAAATATCCTATATTTGAAGATTGTTTAGCATTGAATGAAAAATTGCAAATTGAGGCAACTAATGGATAAATACCCAAAGTAACAGGGGCAAGAAAAAAATATGCACAAGTTCTCGATTTCCATCCATTAGGTTTTAAATTTGTGTGATTTATAATAAAACTGCCGATAAAACCTAAGAAAAAGGTTAAAGCAAACCTTACTGCATTTTTACCATCATTTGAAGTTAATATTGGTTCATTTTTTACCCTACAACCACAATGGACACAAATTTCTGCATCATCATGGATTTCCTTTCCGCATTTTGAACAATACATCTTACTTTTCCTCCTTTTGTAATCTAGTCACATTATATTCTTACATTTGTAAGAAGTCAAGTATTTTTCTTACAATTGTGAGAAAATAAAAGTATGGTATATCAAAATAAATTCAAGGACAATTTAAAAGAATTAAGACAAGAAAAAAATTTGGGTCAAGTTGAATTAGCTAAAGCAATTGGTGTAAGTAAAGGGGTCATTAGTTTGTGGGAAAATGGTCTCAGAGAACCAACCATGTGTTCTTTAATTATACTTGCAAAATTTTTTAATATCTCTATTGATGAATTGGTCGGATTATATTAGGATGAAAAAAAGGACATATTTTAAAAATATGTCTTTTTTCAATAGTTTCAATTTTCTTAATCTTTAATTTGTTCTTTTTTTTATAACAAATATATTTTAAATTGAAGGGACGTCGTGTTCGACACATTTGTTTACTGTTTCTTGGAAAGTAACAAGTGCATTGTTTGCGTCGATGTTGATTTTGTCAAGCTCTTCAACGGGTTTTAATTGTCCGTTTTCCATAAGATCATTGATATATTGGTGGAAGTTGAAGATTTGAAGTTCGCTTGAATTTCTTGCATATGATCCTGGGTTTCTTGATAAGCCACCTGTGAATCCTGAAAGATTTTGGAAAACAAGTGAACGTGAATATTTGACAAAGTTTTTGTCAAATTGTCTTAAAAAGTCTCTGCATTCTGCTTCGTTTACGATTGGAGTTGAAACTGTTGATGCCATTGGGCTGTCAAGCCATGCTTGATAAGTTTCATCATTTTCAACTGGCACATAATTTGCATCATGCTTTCTATAAATATAATCCACCAAATTAAACATAATTAAGCATAAATTTTTTTGTTGAATGTTTAATTTATCAACATTGGCTTTACTTAATTCGGTAATGTATTTCATGTTTTCCTCCGTTTGACTTTTGTTTTGTATAACTTTTTTGCTGATTTTAGAGCTATATTGGTCTATGTTTGTCTAATTATAACATAAAAGTTTTGGTTTGTAAATACCCTTTGCATAAGATTTTTTATTAAGTTTACACTAAGATTATGTCAAAAAATATTGGAAGGGGGACCATAATTTTAATTGCAAGCGGGATTTTGTGCAAGGCGCTAGGGGCACTTTTTAGACTTCCGCTTACTTCTATTTTGGGTATTGAGGGCATCGGTGTTTTTCAAATGGTTATGGCCGTCTATTCATTTGCGCTTGTTTTAACAAGCGGCGGCGTGGCGGCAACTCTTTCTAAATATGTGTCGCAAGCCAGGGCGCGCGGAGACTGGAGAAAGATCAAATCTCTTCTGAGATCGGCGCTTATTTATTCTTTAACTGGCGGAATAATTGTGGGCGGAATAATTTTCGCTTTCGCCGGCGGAATTTCTGCCGTTCAATCAATTCCGGATGAGGTGCTGAGTTATCGCTTGATGATTCTACTCGTTCCTTTTGGCGGAATAATCGCTGCGGTAAGGGGAGTGTTTCAGGGATATGAAAACATGACACCAACAGCCGTAAGTCAAGTTTTAGAACAAGGTGGCAAGTTTGGATTTGGGCTGCTGTTTGCTTTTTTGTTTGGAAAAAAAGGTTTGGCGGCTGGTGTTTTTGGTGCGTTTTTAGGCATAACGATAAGTGAAGTAATCGTAATAATAGTCCTTTCAATATATATGAAAATGCGCGGAAGAAATAACAAAATTGTGCTGTCTAAAACAAAAACGGCTTTTGTTAAAGACACGGCTACGCTGTCTTTGGGATTGTCGATTATGCCGCTTGTGTCGGCTATTGACAGTTTTATCATTGTTTCAAGGCTGATGCTTGCTGGTTTTTCGGCCGAAAACGCGACTGCATTATTTGGACTTCAAACGGGAGTCGTCGGCGCGCTGATGAATTTTCCACTTATTCTTTCTTCGTCTATTTCTGTCGCACTGTTGCCGTCTGTTTCATATGACGAAGCAGCGCTTAGCGAGCAAAGTCAAAATTCTATTTCAAAAACACTCAAAATTATGTGGCTTGTGCTTATGCCTCTTTCGGTCGGAATCGCGTCCATTTCGAGACCGCTTTATAGTTTAATCTACCCAAATTTAGACAAAAATTTACTAGACTTCGCTGTCAATTTAACCTATTTGGGTGCTGTTTCAACCATAATCACGGCTCTTATGCAATTTTTTGTTACTTTACTGCAAGCGAAGGGGCTGTTTAGATATTGCATGTTAAGTTATCTGGTTGCAGGGGTGGCAAAAATCCTTTGCGTTTATTTTTTGTGTTCCATCGAAAGTGTGAATATTTATGGAATTGCGGTGGGAAACATTGCGTTTGCAAGCATAGTTGTGATTATGGCGCTTGTCAGAAACAAGCGCAAGGTTTCGGTGGGATTTTTTGATTTGGCGCTGCCACTTTTGTCTGCCGTCGCTATGAATTTGGCGATTTTAAGGCTGCTTAGCCTGACAAGTTTTTCGCCGATTGTGCAAGTGGTGCTTAGTATTGCACTTGGCGGCGTTATATATGTTGTTTCCACGCTTCCGACCAGCAGTGAAATCGTTAAAGATTATGTGAAAGCGAAAAATAAAAAGCAAGAAAAAAAGGCAAACTGAAATATCTTTGAAAATCAGTTTGTTTGATTGATAAAGTTTGATAAAATATTGTCATGGCAGATTTACTCAAACTTGACAATAACATAGTTATTGCTCCTATGGCGGGATACAGCGATGTGGGATTCCGCTCTATTTGTTGTGACTTTGGTTCGGGCGCGACGTTTACCGAAATGTTGTCGGCGCAGGCTATGCTTTACGGCAACAAAAAAACGCAAGATATGACATTTAGATATCCAACTGAAAAGTGTGTAATCGCTCAGATTTTTGGAAATGATCCGATTGTTATGGCGCGCGCAGTTGGCAATCCGATATTAGATGGGTTTGAAGGTATAGATATAAACATGGGTTGCCCAGCGCCAAAAGTTGTAAAAAACGGCGAAGGCTCGGCGCTTTTGAAGAATTTGCCACTTGCGGGAAGAATCATTCAGGCGTGCAAAAAAGAGGCGGGAATGCGTCCGCTTAGTGTGAAGGTTAGGTTGGGCTTTAATGAAAACAACATCACCGAAATCGCAAAAATGTGTGAAGAGAGCGGAGCAGATTTTATCACTGTTCATGGCAGAACGACCAAGCAAATGTTTGCGGGCGAAGTTGATTATGATTCAATCGCAAAAGCAAAACAAAGCGTTTTGATTCCGGTTTTCGGAAATGGGAATGTGACAGATAAACATAGTTATGAAAAAATGCTTTCGACGGGAGTTGACGGTATTATGATTGGCAGAGGTGTTGTTGGCAAACCTTGGCTGATAGCCGATTTGCTTGACAAACCTTATGTTATTTCGCCGATTGAGGCAATAAAAAAACATGTTGAAATTTTGCGAAAATATTATCCGGAGCAATGGATTGTTTTGTTTATGCGAAAGCATTTTATCGCATATGCCTCTGCCTTTAAAGGTGGGGCGAAAAGCAAGATTGCGCTTTCGACCAGTCAAAGCATTGATGAAAGTTTAAATATATTGCAAGAACTTTATAATCATTTTGAAATTTAAATAAAAAAGTGTATATTATTTTTAGGAGGCTTTATATGAAAAGAAGCATCAGAGATTTAGTCAACCTTGAAGGCAAACGGGTGTTTTTAAGAACAGACTTCAACTTGCCTATGGACAATGCTGGTAGAATTACAGATACGACAAGACTGATCAGCGAATTACCTACGATAAGATTTTTGGTTGAACGCGGCGCGCGCGTTATTATTTGCTCGCACCTTGGCAGACCAAAGGGGTTTGATTTTAGGCTTTCTTTGTGGCCAATCTCGCTGATTTTAATGAAATATTTTCCTGGAAAAGTTTCGTTTGCGCACAAAGTAGTTGGCGATGAAGTTAAAAAACAAGTTGAATGCATGTCAAACGGCTCAATCCTGCTTTTAGAAAATGTTAGATTTTACAAAGAAGAAACTGAAAACGATCCTGAGTTTTCAAAAGAACTTGCTTCGCTTGCAGACATTTATGTAAACGATGCGTTTGGTGTTATCCACAGAAAGCACGCATCGACTTATGGCGTTGCAAGACTTTTGCCAAATGCAATTGGATTTTTGGTTGAAAATGAACTCAACATTATTACAAACGCGTTAAAAAATCCACAACAACCTTTCATCGCTATCTTTGGTGGAGCAAAGGTTGAAGATAAAATTTCGGCAATTTTAAATATTCTCAAAACTGCCGACATTATTTTGGTTGGCGGAGCGATGGCTTATTCGTTTATGATGGCAAAAAATCAAACCATCGGCCGCAGTTTTTCAAGCTTAAACAGCGTCACAATCGCAAAGCAGATTTTGGAAGAAGTCCAAAAAGCGGGCAAGCGAATTGTGCTTCCTGTTGACCATATAGCATATATGTATGGTGACAAAAAACGCAAGACATTTGTTACTGAAGTTTTGTCAGGCGAAATGGTCGGCTGTGATATTGGTCCTAAGACAATCAAACTTTTTTCCGAAGAGATAGGAAAGGCAAAACAAGTTATTTGGAACGGACCGCTTGGAATGTATGAAGAACCAAAATTCCAAAAAGGAACATTTGAAATAGCAAAAATAATTGGTCATAGCACCGCTTATTCAATAGTTGGCGGTGGAGATAGTGCAAGTGCGGTTAAACAGGCGCATTGTCTTAGAATGATAAATCATGTTTCAACAGGCGGAGGAGCTACACTTAAACTTATGGGCGGTGAATCTTTGCCAGGGATTGAAGTAATTCAGGAGAAATCAGTATGAAAAAATTGATTATTGCAAATTTAAAAATGAACCAAAATGCAACTGAAGCAAAATTGTATTTCACAAAACTTGTTGCGGGGTTTACAAGTCAAAAATGTGACGTAGTTGTTTGCCCAAGTTATGTTGCATTGCCAATAGCAAACTATTTGACAGTTGGCAGCCCAATCAAACTAGGTGCGCAAAATGTCAGCGACGAAGAAAACGGCGCACACACTGGCGAAATCAGCGCAAGCATGCTTAAAGACATTGGCGCAGAATACGTTATTGTCGGACACAGCGAAAGAAGAACCAAGTTTAAAGAAAGCGATAAACTTATAAATAAAAAGATTAAATTTGCGCTTAAATACAGACTAAAATGTGTGCTTTGCATTGGCGAAAGCCTTGCAGATAGAAACAGCGGAAAAACTTATGAAATATTAAAGAAGCAACTCGATGAAGATTTGCGCGGACTTTATGAAAACGAACTTGAAAGCGTTGTCATCGCATATGAGCCAGTTTGGGCCATTGGGACGGGCAACAATGCATCAGTTAAAGATGTGGAACTTGCCGCAAGGCAAATCAGAAAAGTTGTTTATGAAAACTTCTCAGAAAAGGCAAGCCGTGACATTCAAGTTGTTTATGGCGGAAGCTTAAATGAGAAAAATTATTCTGCACTTATTTCGGCAAGTGGAATTGATGGCGGACTGTTTGGTGGCTCATCACTAAGCGCAAACTCATTTTTAAATATGATAAATTCATTAAAATAACAAAGGCAGTGCGGGCAAATATAATTTGACAAACACCGTCACATAGTTTAATATAAAGATATGGAAAATCATTTAGCACTTTACAGAAAATACAGACCACAAACATTTGATGAAGTGGTAGGTCAAGAACATATTACGAAAACTCTGGCAAATCAAATTGTGTCAGACAAACTTTCTCACGCCTATCTTTTTACTGGCTCACGCGGAACGGGCAAAACCAGTGTTGCAAAAATCTTTGCAAAGGCAGTTAATTGCACTCACAACGAAAACGGATCGCCTTGCGGCCAATGCGAAAGTTGTAAGAGAATCAGCGAAGGTCGCGATGTAAACGTAATTGAAATCGACGCTGCTTCAAACAACCGTGTTGACGACATAAGAGAATTGCGCGAAAAGGTTAAGTTTGCACCAATAGATGCTAAATACAAAGTTTACATCATCGACGAAGTGCATATGCTTTCAGACAGTGCATTCAACGCGCTTTTAAAAACATTGGAAGAACCACCAAAATATGTGATTTTCATTTTGGCAACAACTGAAGTTCACAAACTTCCTGCAACGATTCTTTCAAGATGTTCTAGATTTGATTTTAGATTGCTTTCAATCGAAAACCTTTGCAAGGTTTTAAACAAAGTTTTTGCAAGTGAAGAAATTACCGCCGAACCAGAAGCCGTTAAACTTATCGCAGCAAGCGGCGAAGGAAGTGTGAGAGATACCCTTTCAATTGCTGACAGTATAAATGCATATGCAGACGGGAACATCACAAAAGAAGACGTTTTAAAGGTTTTGGGAACAACCGATCACGACCTTTTGATCGAATTCTTTGATAAAATCATAAACAAAGATATTGGTGGCGTGCTTTCGCTTATAAGCGAAATCGACGGCAAGGGCAAAAACCTAGCAGTGTTTGCTAAGGATTGCGCTAAACATGCAAGAGATTTGCTTGTTTGCAAAACTTGCAATGATCCATCGGCTATACTCAACTTTCCAGAAGAACTTTTGAAAAAATACACCGCACAAGCTCAAGAAGTTAGCGACAAAGATTTGATTTGCTATATGCAAAATTTTGCAGCAAGCGAAACCGAACTTAGATATGCACTTTCAACTAGATTGCTGCTTGAAAGCATTGCAATAAATTGCATCAACGGTGAAACCGCAAAAAAAAACTAATTAAACAAGTTGCCTCTAATAACGAGCGTGACATTTGGGGGAAAGTTGTGCTGTTTTTAAAAGAACACCGACATATTGCCATGTTTGTTGCTTGTGGAGACATTACAGAAGTTGCTGTGCAAGACGGAAAATTTATTATCACAGCACCAGACAAAACAGTTTATGCGCTGCTCAGCCAAGGTAAGCGAGAAATCGAACGTGCGCTTTCATGGCAGGGGCTTGAACTTAATGTAGTCATTGAAGAAAAAGAAATCGTGCCGGATAAATTTGAAGACGACAAAAAAGTGCTTTCAAAAATCTTTGGCAAAAAACTTACAACCATAGAATAATTGGAGGAATATATGGGATACGGATTTGGTGGATTTGGCGGAGGAAATATGCAACAACTCATGCGCCAAGCACAAAAAATGCAGCAAGACATGCAACGTGCGCGTGCCGAACTTGACGCAAGAGAATTTACAAGCAGTGTTGGCGGAGGAATGGTTGAACTGACTATGCTTGGAAACAAGACAGTAAAATCACTTTCAATCAAACCTGAAGTTATTGATCCTGATGACAAAGAAATGCTTGAAGACTTGATTGTAAGCGCGTTTAACGACGTTATTGCTAAAATCGAAATCGCAGAAAAAGAAACTATGCCAAATATGCCGGGGATGATGTAAGATGGCAAGATTTGACGAACCTATTGAAAGACTGATTGAATATTTTCGTTCTTTGCCTGGGGTCGGTTATAAAACTGCACAAAGATATGCCTATTCAATAATCGAAGGCTCAAACGAACGTGCCGAAAACTTTGCAAACGCCATAAAAGACGTTAAAAGTAAAATTGGACTTTGCACTAAGTGCGGGAATTATACGGACAAGCCTGTTTGTGATATTTGCGAAAAGCGCAGCGGCAAAACTATTTGCGTAGTTAAAGAGCCAAAAGATATTCTTTCAATGGAAAAAATAAAAAACTACGACGGAGTTTATCACGTGTTGTTTGGACTTATAAGTCCGCTTGAAGGCAAAGGTCCAAATGATATTAAAGTGAAAGAACTTTTAAATCGCATAAACGAACTTGGAACAGAAGAAGTCATTATGGCAACTGATCCAGACGTTGAAGGCGACGCGACAGCAATGTATATCGCAAAGCTTTTAAAGCCAATGGGAATAAAGGTTACGCGTCTTGCTCAAGGAATCTCTATGGGCAGCGATCTTGAATACGCCGATGAAATTACGCTTTCAAAAGCGATGGAAGGAAGAAGAGAAATTTGATTAGAAAACTTTTAGAACAAAAACTTAATAATGCTGCTAAAACTGAAAACCTGCCACAATCGTTTTCAGTTTCTTTTTCGGGCATACCTGCAATGTGCGACTTTCAAAGCAACTCATGCTTTGTTTTGGCAAAACAACTTCATGCAAACCCACTTGATATAGCGCAAAAAATTGTTGCAAATCTTCAAAATGACGAAGATTTTGTTTTTGAAGCAGTTCGACCTGCATTTATCAACATCAAACTCACAGATAAGGGTATAAACAAACTTGCGCAAGATATTAAACTTGACAAAGTTGGTCGCATTGGCGATGGCAAGCGCATATATCTTGACTACGGCGGGCCAAACTGTGGCAAAGCGATGCACATTGGGCATATGCGCTCGTTTAATATTGGTGAAGCATTTAAACGCCTTTACAAAAAACTTGGCTACGACGTTATCAGCGACATTTTCTTGGGCGACTGGGGAATGCCAATGGGACTGATTATGGCTATGCTTGAAAAAGAAGGAACGCTTGATGATTACATAGCGGGCAAGTTGCCACTTACCCTTGATGTGATGAATGTGGCATATCCAAAAGCAAGCAAATTAAAGTCAGAAGACGAAAAGTTTAAGGCGCGCGCCGAAGAGATTACTTTGCTTTTCCAACACAAAACACAACCTTATTTTGATTTTTGGAAGAGACTTCGAAACACATCGGTTTCGGCAATCAAACAAGTTTGCCAAATGCTTAACATAAGCTTTGACCTTTGGAATGGTGAAAGCACTGCAAATGAATATATCCCTGAGGTGCTTAAAATATTTAGAGAGAAAAATCTCGTTCGTCAAAGTCAAGGTGCACTTGTTGTTGACGTCGCACAAGAAGGGGAACAAATTCCTATTCCAAAAAAATCGCAAGACGAAGTTCAGAGATATGAAAATCCTATGCCACCACTTATTTTGCAAAAGTCAAATGGTGGGGATATGTATGCAACAAGCGACGTTGCAACGATATATTTAAGAAACAAATTTTATCACCCTGATGCTATTCACTATTTCAGTGACGCTAGACAAAATCAACATTTCACTCAGGTTTTCAGAGCCTGTAAAATGGCGGGCATATCGCCCGAAAATCAGCAACTTTGGCACACTGGCTTTGGGACGGTCAACGGCAAGGACGGCAAGGCTTTAAAGACGCGTGATGGCAATAATATGCAACTTCTTGACCTTATGAACATGCTTTATTCTAAGGCTGAAGAAAAGTTGATTGCAAACGGAACAGAATATGACGAAAATCTTAAACGCCAAATAGGCAATGCCGCTTTAAAGTTTGTTGACCTTTCAAGTAATGTTGAAAAAGATTATAACTTTGACATTGACCGCGTGCTTGCCTTTGAAGGGAAAACAGGCCCATACATTCAATACACCGCTTGCAGAATTAAATCTATCTTAAACAAGGCGGGAGAGTTTGAAGAAAACTTTAACCTTTTGCCAGAACACAGAAAAGTTATTTTGGCGCTGAACAAACTTCAATCAAGTTTTGTTTTGAGTTTTGAAGAAAAAAGTCTAAACAGCATTTGCACAAGCCTTTACGAAGCAGCAAGTGAATTTGCAAGTTTTTACAACACTTGCCATGTGCTTTCTGAATCAGATTTGCAAAAGCGTTCGGCACATCTTACACTTTTAAAACTTACGCTTGACGCGCTTACAAGAGGCGCAGATATTCTTGGAATTGAAATTCCACAAAAAATGTAGATCCCTTTAAAATAAAGAGAGAAAAATATTTTAATTATTTTTTAAAAAGGTATTTACAAATTAAAATTTTTGTGATATTATCTAGATATCAATAGGAGGTAGACATGCCAGTTTATACATTAAGAATTCCAAAAGAAATGAATATTGTAAGTTACAATCCTGTTCAAGCGGGCAAGACAAAAGAAGCATCAATCGGCAAAGTTGCAGAAAAAGGTCTTGAATTATAATATATAATTTTTTCTTAAAACGAGCGTTTTGCTCGTTTTTTTATGTCATTTTGTTTGCTAAACAATGTTTTGTTGTGCTAAAATAAAATAAGTGGAGAGAAAAATGCAACAATTTATTTACCCAGCAATTTTTTATATCGACGAAGACGAAACAAAAGTCTACTTTCCAGACCTTGACATTTCAACCTCGGGAGACAATTATGACGAGGCCTTTTTGTTTGCGAAAGAACTTTTGAAAGTTTATTTTCTTTATGCTATTGCAAATGACTTAGACTTTAATTTCCCTTCAAATTTCAATGACATCAAAAACAAATGCTCAGACAAAGAAGTTCCGCTTTTAATTGATACGGTCATTGCACCAGCCGACGTCAAGGCATTTAAAAAAAGTTAAGTTTTTGCTTGCTTTTCTCTTGACATAAAAACATGGTTATGTTAAAATACACTAACACTTCCAATCGGGGTGTTAGTTTTTTGTTAGGAGAAAATAATTATGGCAGCACCAAAACGTAAAGATATCACTCTTGCATGCACAGAATGCCAAGAGAGAAACTATGCTACATCAAAGAACAGCACTGCAAATCCTGAAAGAATTGAAATCAAAAAATTCTGCCCAAGATGCGGGAAAAGAACTGTTCATAAAGAAACAAAATAATTTTAAGCAGGAGAGAGAATATGTCTAAGAAAAAAAACTTAGAACAAGAAGTTTTAATTTCTGAAACTGAAGAAACCACAGACGCTGTTGTCGTTACTGACGAGAGCGAAGTTAAGCCTGCAAAAGAAGAAAAAGTTTCAAAAAACAGCAAGCAAGAAAACAAGTCGAAAGATGACAAATCTAAAAACAAGAAAGACAAAAAGCCTAAAGAAAAAGGCAAGTTTAAACGCAAAGCTAGAGAAACAATGAGCGAACTTAAAAAAGTTACTTGGCCAAGTTTTGGTGAAGTTTGCAAAAAGACGGGAATTGTTTTGTCAGTAGTAGTTGTGTTTGGCTTGGTTTTGTTTGGACTTGATGCCCTTCTCGGATTTTTGTTTGGTCTTTTGACTAAGGGAGGAAAATAGATGGAAGAAAACGAAGTTTTTGATGAACAAACACCAGTTGAAGAAAACGTAATAGAAGAGACTGTTGACCCATCAAAATCAAAAGATGCAAAATGGTATGCTCTTCACACATTTTCAGGTTATGAAAACGTAGCAAAAGAAAACCTTGAAACAGTTGTTACAAAATTTGGGCTTCAAAATCGTATTTTTGACATTATTATTCCTATGGAAAGTGTTGTCGAAGAAAAAAATGGCAAGAAAAAACTTGTTGAACGCAAAAGCATGCCATGCTATATCTTTGTAAAGATGATTTATGGCGATGACCTTTGGCACAATGTTACAAGAACACGTGGCATTACAGGTTTTGTAGGACCAAACGGACGTCCACTTGCTCTTACTGAAGAAGAAGTAAGAAAGAACAAACTCGAAAAAATCAAAGTTGAAGCAAATCTTCAAATTGGCGACAAAATTGAAGTTATCGATGGACCTTTGGAAGGAACAATCGGACAAGTTCAATCTGTTGATGCTGAAAACGGCATTGCAACTGTTTTGGTTGAAATGTTTGGAAGAGAAGCTCCGGTTGACCTTGATTACACTCAAATGAGAAAAATCGAACTTTAATCGAAAACAAATTCGGTATTTCGCAAGCATCGCTTGCTTTAAATACACAAAGGCACAGCCTTTGATTAAAATCGTGGCAGAGCGCGCTGCAACCGCTCAAAATGACCACAAAGGAGGATAAAATGGCAGCAGTAAAAAAGATTGGCGCAGTTGTTAAACTTCAACTCCCAGCCGGTAAAGCCACACCTGGACCTCCAGTAGGATCATCACTTGGTCCTCATGGAATCAACATCGCGGCATTTACCAAAGAATTCAACGAGAAGACAGCTTCTCAAGCGGGCTTGATCATCCCAGTAGTTATCACTATCTACCAAGACAGATCATTTACTTTCGTTTTGAAAACCCCACCTGCAGCAGTTCTTATTAAGAAAGCTTTAGGTCTTGAAAAGGGTTCGGCAAAACCAAACAAAACAAAAGTCGGAAATCTCACAAAAGCACAAGTTCGTGAAATCGCAGAGCAAAAAATGCCTGACCTCAACGCTGCAAGCATTGAAGCAGCTATGAGCATGATCGAAGGCGCTGCACGCAGCATGGGCGTTACAATCAGCGAATAAGGAGAAGGAAAATGAGAAAAGGTAAAAGAATGACTCTTGCTCTTTCTACTTATGACAGAACAAACGCTTATACTGTAAGCGAAGCATTTGATCATATGCTTGAAACTGCAAAAGCTAAATTTGATGAAACAGTTGAACTCCACGTTAAACTTGGCGTAGACGGAAGAAACGCTGACCAACAAGTAAGAGGCGTTGTTGTTCTTCCTCACGGAACAGGAAAAAGTGTTAGAGTTTTAGTAATCGCAAAAGGTGACAAAGCTGACGAAGCTCTTGCCGCTGGTGCTGACTTTGTTGGTGCTGAAGAAATGGTTGCAAAAATCCAAGGCGGATGGCTTGATTTTGATGTCTGCATCACAACACCTGATATGATGGGCGTTGTAGGCCGTGTAGCTAGAGTTCTCGGACCTAAAGGCTTGATGCCAAACCCAAAGAGCGGAACAGTTACTATGGACGTTAAAAAGGCTATTAACGATGTTAAAGCTGGTAAAGTTGAATACAGACTTGACAAAACAAACAACGTTCACGTTATCCTTGGCAAAGTAAGCTTTGGAAAAGATAAACTTGTTGAAAACTATCAAATAATTATTGAAGCATTGCAAAAAGCTAAACCAGCAGCAGCAAAAGGACAATATTTCAAAAATATTTCAATCTGCTCAAGCATGGGCCCTGGCGTAAAAATTGTTTCTATTGGATAAGATAATTTTTAAATAAAAAACACTTTACGATGTAAAGTGTTTTTTTATGTTTGTTTATTTGACAAAAACCCAGCAATAAAAATTTTATAAATGAAACAATAAGAAAAAAAACCGACTTTAGCCAAAGTCGGTTTTTTGTTTGATTAGATTATTTTACTTTAATCTTCTTTCTAAGTTTGATGATTACAACAACAACGATTATTGCTCCAACTGCGCCGATGCAGATTGCTGCGATGGCCCATGCGTTGAGAGGTTCGTTTTTGATTACTTTATAACTATAAAGCAAGTTGCCACTTGTTGATCTGACTGTAATAAAGTAAGTTCCGGTTGTTGAGATTGGTTGTGTAACTGTGCCGATAGTTGCGATTGTGTCTGCATTGATTTCAAATTGTTGAGAACCAATGGTGATTACGCATTCACCGACTGCTTCAAATACTCTTTCAGCGTTGAATGATACGTCGATGTTTTTGCTTGTTGCTTCACCTTCTGTCACTGAAACTGAAATTGGAACTGTGCTGGTATTTACCCAGTAACTGAAACTAAAATCAGTTGTAGCAGTGTAGTCGGTGCGGTTTAACGCTTTTGTTGTGCAGATTGTAATTGTGTATCTTCCAACACCGGTCAAACTGTCTAAGAATGATGTTGTAAAGTGTTTCAAATATTCTTTGTTGTTTATGATTACGGTTTGATAAACATCTTTGAACGATTGTTTAAGTTGTCCGTTTTCATCTCTTGTGATGTCGCCAAGGTTGTCTTTAACGATTGACTTGATGTAGTAACCATCAAATGGCGCGTATTCAAATGAATATCTAGATTCTTCAGGGTTTACGATTGTGAAGTTGTAAACTTCTTCTCTGATTGGCACGCCAGTTGTGCTTGTCGCTGAGAAGTAAACACTGTAATATCCAGGCATTTCAAAAGTGAAGGTCTTTGTTGTTGCATTAAATTTGAAGTCGGTGAATTCTTGTCCATTTCGTGTTGCTGTGATCATGCTTTGACCACTTCCGACAGATTGTGCCGTATAGTATTCTTCGGTTTTTAACAGTGTTAATTCAACTTTTTTGTTAAACACGCCTTTTTGAATAGGGTCTGTTGTGTGGGTTACACCGTCTGTGTCTGTGTAAGTCATTGTAAAGGCTACATCTTTTAAGAATATCAATTTAAGAGTTCCAGACGCTTGTGATGTTCCTGCTGCAAACACTTGTCTGTTTCCTGCAATATCTGAAAGTGAAATTGTGTATGTTCCAGATGTTGTAAGTTCGACATATCTGTAAGTTTTGTTTGCTTTTCCGCTTTCTGATGAAACTATTTCTTCGGTTTTTGTTTCGATAGGGTAAGCAACACCATCCTTAAGAATTGAAATTTTAATAAGGTTGTTTGCGATGCCGTATGAGTTGGAGAAGATAAGTTTTACAGAACTTAATGCAGAATCATTTTTGTCAGCCGCGGCAGTGATGCTGCTTGATGTAAGCATATCTATTTGGTCGGCTGAGTTGAATGTAAAGTATGCTTCGCTTACAGGTTGTGATGTAGGAGGGATGAAGGTGATGAAGACTGTTCTGTTAAATGGGCTAGTTCCCGGTTTAACGGTTTCGGTTTCGCTGTAGTTGTAAACGCGATATCCGATTGTAAACACGCCTTCGCCTTCGGCTTCTTTAATAGAAGTTGGTTGAACTTTAACGTTTTGATAATTGTTTGGAACAATTTGAACAAGTGAAGCTGATGTGTTGTAGTTTACGTTTACTATGTAGTATTCAGAATATTCTGTTCCTCTGTAGTAATAGTAAGAACCTGCTTTTTCAACTTGTTTTCCATTGTTTGTTACGCGATAGAATTCGGTTGCAGAATCAAGTATTTCAAGTTTGTAAAGACCGTATTCGTTGGTTAATACTGAATCATAACTGATTAAGAAGTAATAAACTCCGCTTTCAGTAAATGATGTTCCGCTCTTTACAACTGTCCAGCCGCTGCTTTCGCCACCTTCTTTATAGTAGTATGCGGTGAATGGATAGTCAAACGATTCAGAATTTGAATATGTGAATGTAACTGAACTTGCAAATGTTGAACCTGAACGTGAAATTGTATATACGCGATTGTTGATTGTGATTCTTTGAACGGTTGTGTCGGTAAGTGTTGCATCTGTGATGTTTTCGCCATAGTTATCACTAAGTTTAAAGTATGATTCAAGTGTTTCATCTGTTTGTGGAAGCATATTGTAAATGTGGAAGTAAACCGTTTTTACATATTTGCTGTCGTCAACGTTGTTTGGTGAGTCTTCGTCATATTCATAAACGTCGATCTTGTATTTGTTGTTGATAAGTCCGCCGCTAGGGTTTGAGAATGTCATCGTTGTAAGATTTACTCTTGAGTAACCATATTCGGTGGTTGGCGCCCAAACGTTTCCGTCCCATTTAAACACTTTCAAAGTGTGAACAGTGTCGTTGTATGAGAATCTTAAATCAACAGGGCTGATGTAATATGTTTGCGCTTCGTGTCCGGTCGTTGCGTCGTTGATAAGAGCTGTATACATATTGCCTGAGCTTTCGATTTCGTTGTAAAGGTTTTGCCCATAAACGTGAACGATTTTTGTTGTGTTTCCAAAGTTGTCAACGATTTCATATTTAATCTTTGAGTTTGGATTTGGAAGAGTGATGAATGTGAAGTTAAGTCTTGAAAGTGTTTGATCGGCAGTTGCTACGATTGTGTCGTTGTCGTATTTGCTCCAATTTGCAAGATAAGCATAACTTGAATTCAGATTTGCAAGAGCATTTGGATCGTTTTGTGCCGAGTAAACTTGATTTCCGTTGTAAACGGTAACTTTAACAGGATATACACTGTTTGAATAGCCAATCGAAATGTATTCTTGTGCAGTTGAATCTGCAAGGTAAGTGTTGAGTGATGCGCCGTCAAGCAATGTCAATTTGATGTTTGCAAATGATCCATCTGCGGCGTTTGAAATAGCAATATTGATTGGAGTGGTTGAAGAACTAAACGAAGCGAAAATTGCATTGAGAGAAACGATTTCTGCGTTTTGTCCAGCAAGTCTGTATGCTTGTCCGTTTTCAAGCCATGGGGTTAACATATAAAGTGAACCGTTGATGTTAAGTTCAAGCCATCTGTCACCCATAAAGTTGAGTTTTTCAACAGAGAATGTTGTTGAAGAATAGATATTGAGAAGATTTGTAAGTATTTGCTTATCAAATACATATTTGTCGGTTTTGCCGTCGGTGTAGTGCAGGCCTTGTGAAAATTTTTGTATTTCGTTTCCTTGGTCATCGATTGTATCGGTCATGCCTTCTGCGGCTGTATATTTGTGAACGAGATAGATTGTCAGGTTTCCAGCAAGATCTTGTTCTACAATTTCAAAATATCCAGACTCTTGAGTTGGAGTTCCGTTTACGATTTCGTTGTATTTTGATGCAGCAAAGTTGTCATAACTTGTTTCAGTGAATGTTCCTGAATATGGGTCTTCATCGATATATCTATAATATGCTGCGATTGTATCGCCACGATAGTTTGCGCCAAGTGTGTTGTTGGTTTCAACCATAGTTTTGAGAGCAGTGAAGAAATCGTCAGAAACTTGATAAGCATAATATTTTAAGTAGCCAACATTTTTTGAAATGTTGTATGCGGCTTCGTCTGCTGTTTTAACAGATTTGCCTTCGATGTTGTAATAATTTCTAAGATTTGATTCATCAAGTGGGATAGCATCGTTTGTGAATGCTGAAAGCTTTGCGATAAGCGATCCAACTGTTTCGTAAGATGCTTTTTTGTCAATCACAATAGTTTTTGTTGTTTTTTGATAGTATTCATCATTGTGACCTTCGAATTGCATTGTGAGTGAGAATTTGTCATCATTGCTGTAAATGTCTAATTTGTCAAAGTTTACAGCAAGATAATTCATTTTGCCTGATCTAGTAAATTCAAGTGCAGACACAAGAGCCGCGTTAGAATTTTTTGTTGTTATTTCATATCCGCCGTTTGCTGCAGTCGTGATTGAAATTATGTCAGAGAATTGATTTTGCGACTTTGTGATTGTTACTTCAATTTTTGTTTTATCAATTTTTGCAATGTAACGATCGTCAGTGTCTTCTTTCCATGAAATGGTTGCTGATTTTTCATTTGTGTAATAGTTCGCTTGGTCAAGAGTGTTAAGTTCTTTTCCTGATGCGCTGATGTTAAACTCAGGAGTAGATGATTCGATTGTAAAAGCAAACTTATAATTTTTACGGAAGTTGTTTGTTGAGTTTGAGTCTGAATAGTAACCTTGAGTGATAGTTACAATGTATGACCCTGGTTTTGAGAAGTTTTTAACAGCGGCGCCGTTGCTGTCGACAAATGCCAAGAATCCATTTTCTCCAGCGGTTGAAGTGTAAACTTCAGTTTCAGATGCGCCTGTTGCAAGAAATTCGATTGATGCAACAATTTGATAAGGAGTGATAATTGATGTTTGTCTAAAGTTTTCGTCATTATCAAAATAAGTAAGGTCGTTGTTTAAAATGTTTTTGATGAAAACTTGTTCGTCTGCATCAATGTCGTCTTCGTTAGTTATTGTATATTTCACTTCAGGGATATATAATTTTACAGGAAGTTTGTTTGTCTTTAATGAAGTTGTAACGCTTGTATCGTTGTCGCTCCAGTTATTGTTGTTTGCGGTATACAAGCTATCACCTGAGTTGATTCCGTTGTTGTAATAAGGGAAAGATACTGAAATAACACCTTCTGGCAAGTTTTTGTCGTCATACATGTTAATCAAGATGTCGCCGCCAATGATACTTTCAAGTGATGGGCCAACAGATCCGATAGAAGTTACGGGTTCTGAAAGAGTTGCATCAGGTATTAAAAGATTGAAGTTAAAGTCTTTACTTACATTGTTTTCAAATATTGCATAAACTTGATTTCCAAAACCAAACATTTCGATTGGTCTGATTTTCCCATCTGTTATCTCACAGTTTGAATCTAAGATTGCGGGAACATCGCCATTAGGAGAAACAATTACGATATTATTGTAGGCTTGTGCAGTGTAAGCAGTGGTTGTTTCGCCATTGATTGTGTATTCTTTTTTGAAGCTTTCAGCGCTGATTGTTTCTGGAGCGGTGATTACGCCGTATCGGTCAACAATCGCGGTGAGTTTTCTTTCGAAATAGTCGAAGATGTCAATTGTGTATCCTTCGCCTGTTTTGTAAGTTCTTGTAAGAATATATTTTCCGGCTACCGTGATTTCTTTGTCGATGTTGATTTCTTTTTCGACAATCGATTCATTTGCTCCGTCAATGCTTAAATCATATATAACATTTTCGAAAAGTGGGTTAGTAGAAAGTGTTTTATAGAATGCAAAGTATGGAGTTTTGTTTGCGTCAAGTTTTGTGACTACTTTGGTTTCGTATGGATAGAATGACAATGTTACTTTGTCAACCTGTGTGATTGTGCTGCTTCCTGCATTTCCAATGGTTGGTTGAAATGAAACATAAAGCTTTTTATCAACTGAAGTAGGGTTGAAGTAACTTGATTTTTTGTTGTAGCCAGTTGGGTTTCCGTCTTCTAATATTTCATCGATTCTAGCAAATGAAGCATCTGTAAGTGTTGTTTGCAAGCTGCTGTCTTCTTTGTAGTAAACTTGCATTTGTGAAGAATCGCTTGTCACTCTGATATATTGGAAACTTGAAGCATAGCGAAGGAATTTTTGATCTTGTGAAAGGTGTGCGCCTTTTGTGTTTGATGCGTCTCTGATGTAGAATATATATGTTCCTTCCATGTCAACAAAAGGCATTTTTGATGCGGCTTTTCCGTTGATGTAGCATACGCCGTTTGTGATTGTTGCTGTTACACTTTCGCCTTTAAGTGAAGTAAGTGAAAGTGAACCAGATTGTCCGTAATAATATTGATAGCCAGTTTCGGTTGCCAGCATATAAATATCAGCTGAGTATAAGATGTTTCCATCTATGTAAGTTATGCCGCCGCTTTGAGTAGCGTCAACAAGTTCTCTTTCGCCTGATTCACCGGCAACCATTGTGAGATATTGTGATGCGTTTGAAGTTGAAAGATAATATTTTACTTGTCCTGCGTTTAAGGTGTAATGAATAGTGTATGAGAATTGAATATCTTTTTGCGACATTGTTTCAAGTGATGGTCTTTCAGTTGATTTGTCTTTGTATGCCATTTCAGCATCAATTGGAGAGAGATAATACAATCCTTTTTTCGCTGAACCAAGGTCGTAGTTGTTAATGTTTTTGTCTATGAAAGCATTTAAGGCGTCTTGAAGTTTTGTGTCTTTTTCGCCATTTCTGTTTCTGCAAATTTCCATTAAATTGGTTGCGTCATAGTTTGTTTTGATTGCTTTGTTTTTAGACCAAATAACAGTTGCATCTGTTGTTAATGTGTAATTTGAAGTGATAAGTTGATATCCTTCGCTTTGAGTATACAAAACAAAGTAAGGTTTCGAATCGTCAAGGAATACAAGATAAACTGCACTGTTTCCGGCATCGTCAAAGATTTCAAACATATACAAGCCCGCGCTTTCTTTAACATAACTTGAAGGGATTGATGAGTTGTTTAAAGTCAAATGTTGAGCGTTGGCATAATTGATCCAAGAGCTGTCTTTTGAAATGGTCAGTTCTCTATCTGCTGCAAGCATTTCGTTGCGCAACAAGTTTCCGATCAATGAGTTGATGTCAGATGTGTTGTAATAGTTTGAGTATGTAAGTGGAAAGTATTTGTAATAGCCATATGTTCTTGCTCCGCTCTTCTTTACATTGTCCCAAGTGAAAACAAATGGTTGGTTTGTTGCATTTGCAAAAGTGCTTGTTGTTCTGTAATCAGCGTTGATTCCAGAAGTTTCAACTGCGTATGGAGTGAGTGCTGAGATGTCTTGTCTATCGATTGTGAAAGTTCTTGTGATTGGAGTAAGTGCAAGAGATTGTTTTCCGTAATAGACTTTGAGAGTGTAAGTTCCTTCATCTGCGATAATCTCTTCAGTTTTTGAGCCTGTTAATATTGAGATTGCAGGTTGTTCTACGCCAGTAAGGAAATCTTTGCGGATAAGTTCAAACTTAACTGGAGCGTCGAAGTCACTTTGATTTGATTTATATTTGATTAAAACTTTTTCAGCGTTTGTGTATTCGCGAGAATATAACTCTTTCTCATTTGCTGTGATGCTTACGCTAGGTGTAGTTTTTTCAATTTTGAAATAGAAGAATTGATTGAAAACTTTACCTGAGTCTGGGTGAGAAGCATAACTAAAGTTTGTTAGTGAAACCAAATATGTCCCAGGTGTGCTTAAGTTTGATGTGATGGAAAGGTCTGTAAGGGATTCCCAACTATATTTCCCATCAGACCCCAATTTCAACTTTTGAAAGACAATTGTTGCGCCTGTTGGGCTAAAGTTGTTTGTAAACTTAATTGGAGTTTGGTTTGTCGAAACAGGTGTGATTTCTTTGTCAATTAAATATTTGGCAAAGCCGTTGACGGTCGCGCCGCTTGCCAAAAGGTAAGAAACATCAGCGCCTTTTTGGGCAGTATATTTGCCGTCTTTGTTAATAATCTTTTTAAATTCTTTAAATTCGTTGTTGGTATAATCGGTGTAAGATGCTTGTGAACCTACAACATGGACATTTTGGTCAAGAACTTTAACTATGTCGCCCTGATTATTAAAGTTAAGATTTAAAGGTTGATTGATTTCATATGTGTGATGCGTAGTAATTTCGCCAGCAGTTGTTGAGTAGTTGTAAATCATATCGTAGTGCATATTGTAAACGCCGACTTCGTTAAAATAAACTGTGGTTTTGTTTCCGTTTTCTGCAACAACTACATCTTGCACAAAGTCTGGTTTTACAATTTCGTTTGTTTCTGGGTTGAAAGTAAGAGTTGCGCTTTCAGTATTGTTGTTAAAGTTTTTAGTTAGTGTAAGTCTGAAGTGATTTGCGTCGTATGTGATGCTTGGCAAGTCTTGAGTTTCGTAATTGTAGAAGTATTCCCATTTATGTGTTGATGATGACAAACTTGCATTTCGAAAGAGTGATGAAATTTCAATCTTTGGAGCGTCTTGGCAAGAAGGTTCAAAATAATCATCATTGTTGAAAAGGAAAGCGGTGTATGAGAAAGTTTGATTTGTATAAGTTGTGGTTTCGGTGAAATCGTTGTTGTTAGAGTTATAATTTTTTCCAGGGACGAAAGTTGTGTCATAAAGTCCGTAAGATATGTTAACTTCTAAAAGTCCTGATTTGTCTATTGAAAGTTTGCCAGGGGTAGTATCCGTAGCGGGGGTTTCTTTTTGTTGAGTGTCGCGTATTATTTTCATTTGCAGAGTTTGAGGATAAATTGCTGCGTCGCCATTACGAATATAATCGTTTGACGTAAGTATATAATTGCTTGAATCGACAGGGATTTGTTTGCCGTTTAAATAAACTGAAATTTGAATGTCGTTGAATAGGTAGTAGTGATTTGGGTCTTCAGTTTTGTTTGGGAAGTAGGCATATACTTGTTTAGCTTCATTTGTAGTTTCGCCACCTACCGTTTTGACTATCGTCCCTCTGCCGGATTTTTTCTCAGTGGTGAATGACAAAGGAAGATCTTTTGAAAAGTATGTATTGTTTTGAGTCAGCACGCCTTTGTTTATATAAGGTGGGATCACGTTTGTAATCGTCTCTTCAACAACGTCAGCACTTGACTTTGAAATGCTGGTTGGTTGAATTAAAAAGCAGGCGCCGGTTGCCATTGACAAAGCCGCCATACTAAGAACTGATAAACTTAAAACCTTTTTAAATTTGTTCATACTTCTACCCCTATGTCAACTATATTTTGACACGATCATTTTATCATAATTTTTCCCAAAAGCAAAATAATTTATGTATAAATAAATATAATATATATTATTAAATATAAATACATATTAAAATTTATTTATTTTTATTTTTTAAAATTGCAAAAAATAAAAAGCGAAAAATATTTATTTCGCTTTAAAATAAAGGGGTTAAAATAATAATTTAATTAAAATAACAGAATATTTACGTTATTTTCGTCAATTATTTCGTTATTTTCGAAAATTGTGAATTTTTTTAATAAATCGCGGCGCACTTTCCCAAGCGCTGATGACTCGCGTGGGGTGATTGGTTCGCCCCTTAAAACCTTGTCTTCAAAAAACTGTTTTTCTTTTGGACCGAGCGACGGAATAATCAAAGTTTGCTTTGCAATTCCTTTTGGAAAGCATTTGATAAAGTTTTCTTTAAAGTGACTGCTTAAAAATCGTGGTGGTTTGATGTAATTTTCAATCACATAGGTTTCCATGGCATACATGGTGTTCCGCCACTTTGCCCGCATATGCGGATGTGAGATGCCTCTTTCATCACCAATCTTATACAGCGGCTCTAAGTGGTCGTTCACTGCGTGCCTTAAAATTAGTTCTTTTTCAAAATCATTGAACCTCTTATCAAAATAATCTTTAAAACATTCATCGTGTTTCCAGATGTATCTCAAGTGCAGTATAGACGGCGAGCCATATCCGCCCATGCGCCTGCGAAGCGAACCGTAAAGGTCTTGTTCAATCATATCAAAATCATTTGCATCAAAGTCCAACATCTTCGCCACTTCTTCGGGCGTTTTCATTTCTTTATGATAAAGCCTGAAAAAATCTTGCTCGCAAATTGGCAAAAGTTGAATCGCATTGTCTATTTCGGCGGCTTCTTTAAGCTCTAAAACTTCTTCGGGGCGAACTCCGCCTTCTATCAAGTCGATTTTTTCACAGCGCTCTTCGTCATCAATCATTGCATTTAATACGGCGACTTCGTTACGGGAATTTTGCCTGCGGTTTTCCATAAAGATTTCGTTTCGCATACAATATATGGCGTAAGTTGCAAATCGGTTGCCATGTTGAATGTCAAAGGTGTCAATCGCTTTAAGCATACCAATAGCGGCGAGTTGAAAGATATCGTCATAGTCGATTGTTGTGCGCCCTTGACCTACATTGCAATATCGATTTGCTACTTGATAAATCATTTTAATATTAAGCTTGATGATCTCGTCTTTTGCAGACTGGTCACCTTCGTGATATTTTTTTATGAGTTCGATTGTTTTGGAATTATAGTCGATATTTTTCATAGAAAAAGTATATTTAAAAGCGAGATTAAAAATTACATTTAGCGGCATTTCATTTTGATAATATTGTCAAATATTGTAAAATTGTATAAAGGTGAGTTATGAATAGATTTATATGCAGAGTATGTGGATATGTTCATGAGGGAGAGCTTGATGAAAAGACAGTTTGCCCAGTTTGTCATTTGGGTGCAGAATTTTTTAAGCCCGAAGCAAAACAAGAGCGCGACGAGCACGTTTTTGTAGATATTGACGAATCAAACGTGGCAATTTGTCGCGATCCTGAAAAATGCATGCATTGTGGAAATTGCAAATCGGTGTGCAGATATAAGCAGGCCGTTTATGGCAGATATAATGCGCAAAAATGCAAATGTAAATCAGTTTGTGTTGATTGCGGGCAGTGCTCTATTGCATGTCCAGCAGGCGCAATTGAATATAAAAACGATTATTCACGCCTAAAAGCAGAAATGGAAGATGAAAACAAGGTTTTTGTTTTTATTACAGCGCCAGCAACACGTGTTTCGCTTGCTGAAGTTTTCGGTCAGCCGGAAGGAACTATCTGCACACAGCACGTTGTGGGAGCACTTAGAAGCCTTGGCGCGGATTATGTTTTTGATGCCACATTTGGCGCAGATTTAACGATAATGGAAGAAGCGAAAGAACTCGTTTCGCGCTTGCAGTCGGGTAAAAAACTGCCTATGTTTACAAGTTGTTGTCCATCATGGGTGAAATATACCGAGATTTTTTATCCAAAAATGTTAAAAAATCTTTCTACTTGCAAAAGCCCGCTGTCAATGCAAGCGGAAGTTATAAAAACCTATTGGGCTCAAAAGCAAAACATTGAGCCAGAGCGAATTAGGGTGGTTGCAATCACTCCTTGCACAGCAAAAAAGGCGGAGGCAAAGGAAAGAAAGGCGTTTGATTATGCAATTCCTGTTCGCGAACTTGCAAAGTGGATGGTCGAAGACGGCATCGTGTTTAACGATATTGTGCCAAGCGAGTTTGACAGTGTGGTCGGTTCTGGCAGTGGCGCGGGTGTTATTTTTGGCTCGGCTGGTGGAGTCATGGAAGCAGTGCTAAGATCGGCATATTATTTTGTGACTGGTAAAAATGCAGAACAACTCAATTTCAAAAACATTCGCAGTTTAAGCGGTTATGCCGAAGCGCAAATCAGCATAGGAGGCTACAACCTTAAAGTTGCGGCTGTTTCGGGGCTTGCAAATGCAAAAAAACTTTTGGATGAAATTCAAAAGGGCAAACATTTTGACTTTGTTGAAGTAATGGCTTGCCTTGGCGGTTGTATAGCAGGCGGCGGCCAGCCTAAAAACATCAATCATACTTACGAAGAAGTTAGAAAGTGGAGAAGTACGGCTCTTTATTATCTTGACCAGTGCCAAGAAGTGAGATGTGCTCATGACAACCCAGAAATTAAAACGTTATATCGCGATTTTTTGTCAAAACCGGGGGCGACGCAAATGTTGCATACAAAATTTGTTGACAAAAGTGGAATATTGGGCTAATATTATCAAAAATTTTACAATTTGCATATAAAAATATGTAAATTTTAGAAGGAGGGAACATGAATAAGTCTAGAGATATATTTTTAATTGCACTTGCATTTCTTTCATCGCTTTTGTTTGTTTTTGGTGGGGTAGGAATTTTTGCGAGCGTGCTTGTGGGAATTTTGATTGTCGGCGTGGCATATCTTGTTTTCAAAGATAAATCGCTTGCGGCAAAAACTTTACAACCTTACATAGTTTTATGTGCGGTTACACTTGTTAGGCTTGTGTTTGAAGCAATTTTTGCCATGATTCTTGCATTTACAAACGATTCAACTGTTTACTCAAACACGATACAGGCAGCATCGATTGTCCGCGGAATTTTGATGATCGTTTTGATTTGCCTTCAAATCGTTGCTCTTGTGTTTATTTGCTGCAAAAAAGATGCGCCACTTGTTGGAACATTTGCAAATAAAATTGTTTCAAATCCAGTTGAAAGCAAAACAAAAGCTCAAAAAAGCAAGAAAAATGAGCCAGAAACAGATAAAACCGAAAGCGAAGAAAAATAAACTTGGTGATTTCCAAGTTTTTTTCATAAAAAATTTAGATAGTGAATATTATATCATTATGATTAAGGAACCTATTTTTGAAAAATCATATTTAAAAAACCCGGTTGCAGATTCGCCGATTGATTCTACGTCGGCGTGTGTTGCGAAAGATATGAGTGACACTTTAAATTATTACAGACAGCACGGCAGCGGAGTATCATATATTTGCGCAAATCAAATTGGCGACAACGAAAGGATTGTTGCAGTCTTTGACAGTGCAAACAACAAGATGAAATTTTTATATAACCCTGAAATATATACCAAGCGTGAATTGCAAGATTATTGGGAAGAAAGTTTGTCGCGTCCTGGCAGACTTTATAATGTAAAATGTTATTTTGAAGTGGTTGTTTATTATTTTGACGAAAATGGCTCGCGAAAACATATGATCTGCAACGGCAAAACCGCCGCACTAATTCAATCGGCAATAAGCACTCTGGACGGAGTGTTGCCGGAAGAACGCGCAAGCGAGTGTGCAATTATTGAAAATGTGGTCAAAATATTAAACGATAGCGCGCTAGAATTATAAAATCATTTGCAAATCTTAAAAATTTCGACTAATATATAGTTATGTTAGATTTGCAAATTTCAGATTTAGGAGCAAACGGAAGCGGAGTCGCTAAACAGGGTGGCTTCGTTTATTTTGTTCCATTTTCAATCGACGGCGAAAGGGTGGAAGCTGAGATTGTAAAATCTGAAAAACGATATGCCGTAGCGAAGTTCACAAAAGTGATTAAAAAATCAGTTTATCGCACGAAACCAGTTTGTCCTTATTTTGAAAAATGTGGTGGTTGTTCGTTGCAGCATATGACTTATCAAAAACAACTCGCATATAAGACGGCTCTTATCAAAAATGAACTTTTTCGCGCTTTTGGTTGCGAAATTGCCGTTGATGAATGTTTTCCATCAAAAAATCAATTAAATTATCGAAATAAAATCAATTTTAATATAAAAAATAATAAATTATG